>Ga0307517_10001352_pt1 | contig 41130 bp, 44 predicted proteins | sample 23_EM_MG_FD_194515 | JGI IMG/M metagenome (GOLD analysis project Ga0307517, IMG submission 194515) | Populus trichocarpa ectomycorrhiza microbial communities from riparian zone in the Pacific Northwest, United States - 23_EM | ecosystem: Host-associated > Plants > Roots > Unclassified | place...
TATCTGGTAATTTAACAATTTCATGATTGATTTCTTCAATCGTAATCTTTTCTCATTCTTCACCTCCTGGACACTTGGCGCCAAGGCAACCGACCAGATTTCCCAATACTTCTGAATTTGACAAGTAAAGCAGGGTCACTGCCGCAATAAATGCAGGGTTAGGTGTGGAATATAGTGCGGTACCGGAATTATTGCTGATTGCTTTGCTTCACCGTTGGGTTAGGCAAGCAGGCAGTGAGGAGAGGGAATGGAGATGGGACTGGTCACGTGACAGAACATTTCGGTAAAACTCGCGCCCTTCCCCTCTATTTCTCCGGGAATTCTCAGGAGACGGGCGGTTGCGAGCTGGTTGGCCCTTCCTGGTTTGGATGTGCGTGTGGATTTCTTGTCAGTTTCCTCTTTTGGGAAATGGCCGATCTTGAGGGGATCCATCACTTTTTTTCTTTCTTTTTTCTTTTTTAATTTTCTTTGCTCTTTTTTTAGTCCTGGCTGATCTGGTCTTGTTTGCTCCTCCAACTCCCTTTCCCCTGTGGACCCTGAGAGTTTGGTTTGGGAATGGCGGAAATTGGGAGGGTGATAATTTGTGAATGGCACTGCGAGAGATTGCCATATGTGCGAGGAGAAGTACCTATGCACTGCAGGCGGCAAAGGCAGGTATTATTTCGTTTTGCCTCTAGTCTGTTGGAATGGGGGGGTGCGGTATTCTGTGGTTTTAAAGAGATAGTGTGGTGAATTGGAATTTGGCTGGCAAAAAGAAAAAGGAAAGAAATTGATACTGTACCGGTACTCGAGTACTCGAGTATCTTCCTTCCCTCCCCCACAAACAGCAATCACGTAAATCCACAGATCGACTGATCCCGAAACCTTCCTTCCCTTCCCTTCGACGAGGAGAGCGGAAAACACAAGAAAAAGGAAGCAAAAAAGCGAAATGTGATAGAGCGGATACTGTACTGCACTGTAACCTGAGCTTGAAGTGTTTTCATCTCTCGTTTCCCCCCCACCCAACCCACGAATCGCTACGCTGGCTTTTGCTGTTTTGCTGCCTTCTGTGCTCCCTCCCCTTCTCAGCCCTTACCCCCCGCGAAAAAATGAAAGCTACTTTTTTTCCCCCTTCCCTTTTCCTCTCACTCTTTCTGTGGTTTGATATGGCGTCACACACGAGATCGGCGAATTCGAACTTTTCTTTTTGTTTCTCCTTCAAGTGGTGTTCCATCCGGTCTTTTTTTTCTTTTCCTTTTTTTCCTTTTCTTGTTGCTTGCTGTGTTTTCCTTGCGGTGCGGCTGGTAAAAATATCCACCGCTACCACGCTTGTATCAATTGGGGGGGGGGTCCAACACAGCCGTTTGGGTATCAGTTGGTTCGCGAAAATGTTGAAGCAGGGTTATTTTTCATCACGGGGAGGAGGAGGAAGGGAGGGGCTAACTCGGTCGTTTTTTTGCTGGAGAGGTTCTCGAAGTGGATTACTGGTGCGAGGAAAACATCATTTCATCTCCAATATGTGAGCCCGGCACTGCACTACCCAGGGGTTCGAAAGTGAATTCTTGGGAAATCTCCCGTTGTTGAAGGTGTCAGCGAGAGCATGGTTGTCGGTTCGATTTTGGGTTGGGATTCGGTCGGTTGCTCTTTATCTTGGCTGGGACGCCGGGCGTGTCAATTAATTGCGCGAGAACCTTTTTTTTCTTTTTCTTTTCCTTGAGGCACCAGTGCAAGATTATGGTGATAATACCGTATCGTATCTTCTGGTGCTGCACCCTAACGGGGAATATATTGGGATGGGGTGTTTTCCTTTCTTATTTCTCCTGCCTTCTGGGAAGCTGCCAAATGTTAAATCTCTAGAACGAGTGTGGTGCTATTCCATTTGAACAGCGGTACATAGTACATGATCTCTTATTATTTCCTTCATCCGGCTTTCTGATTACGGTACTGTCATTTCAATGAAGTGGCTGATTATTTGGAGGAGTGTATCGGGTTAGGCTTTATCCCTCTGAAGGTGAAACAGGTAAAATTCAACTTCTTTTCCCATCGTAATTTCGGGCATGTCCTGGGTTTTTTTGTTGTGGAGTTGCTCGGACACAGTACATGTGTGCCGAAATATGATATTACTTCACCACATGCAGCTGCACCACCAAGCTTGTGCTCGAGTACCGGACAGCACTTGACTGCCCCTTCCACGGGTACACAAAAGGGGTGCACGCACTGCGAGAAAGAAGCCCAGAGCCAGATCCCGACTCTTAGCTCTCCAACATACGGTACTGTATCTCTAATATAGATACTGGTATAGTAGTTGAGTCTCTGCAGGGCAGCAAGACTGGTGATTATATACTTTCGGTGCGTTGTTGCTACCTGTACCTAACAGGCCTGCTACGGAGGTTATTTCGTGACCAATCGATTTTTCAGCTTTTGCTGGTTACAATATAGTTGTGGTTGCCAATCGCCTCAGAAGGTGCCGTAGAATGTTCCACCGGCTTGGGTCGCAAAGGAATTTCTTTCAGGTCTTGGTGAATCGGGGATTGGATGGATTTTGAATGAGTCCCCCAGGGTGCGGGATCACCTCAAGTGGTGGTCCCGGATTTGTCGTTGGAGACATCGTTGGTACCGGTACAGTGTCTTTCCGCCATGCTATCTCCATTCGAGTCTCTGCCATGCCTTCTCAGGGATGCCTGGCTGAGAGGGAGAGGGGGTAATTGGTTGTTTAGCACGTTGGATGTTGTTGTCGTTCCTTGCTCAAGCAAAGGGTAAAAAATTCAGTCACTGGCAGTGTCATGGAGAAAGTGTGTACCCATGGCTGCATGAGAGATTGTTTTTTAAAAAAAAGAAGAGGAAAAAAAAGAGGATCAACAGCCATGAGAGAAGCTCAGAAGCTCAGAACCTGCCTGATCCAGTCCGGTCATTGGCATGGGTCGGTCGCAGCACCTTTAAGCCCAAATTTAGCCAATCAAGAGTTTAGCATTCGCCTCTAGGGACCGCAGCGGGCATCAGAGTGCTGGCGAGCGTGGAGGGATATCTTTCTCCATCAGCACATCCCACGACCAAGCTCGAGAACCCTTACAATTTCATCGTCGTGGCTCCTATTCTCTTTCTTGTCTTTCTCTCCTGATAAGGTATAATTTCTGGCTTGGAGGGTTGACTGCCTTCGTTGCTGTGTCGGCTTGTTCGCATTTTTATTTTTATTTTTATTTTTTATTTTTATCGAGTGGTTTACTTTCGCAGCAGGAAGTTCCTGTCATTTTTATTTCATCTTGGTTTATTTTCCCTAAAATTTCTACTTTTCCAACATTGTATGACCAGCTTTGGACGGATTATTGCCAGTTTAGGATATATTGGTAGAAGATTTAAGATTTTTCGGCTTTTTTTTTTCGCAACTTTTTCCGTTGCTCTTCCTGGTACCGTATTTGTTCCCTTTTCTCCCTTCTACTTTCCTCGACTGTCCTTTTTTCTGCTCACTGGTGCAGCACACGGGCCTTTCCCTTGCCCTTTTCCCGCACCCCGTCGTCACTAGTTGAGTCCACCTAGAACCAACCCCCAAGCCCGGACTCTTTTCGCCTTCAACACCCAACCCCCCTCGTCCCCTCGCTCTACCTCTCTGCTAACGGCACAAGAACCCTCTTCCCTCCATCTATCTTTCTTCCATCTATCTTCCTTCTCGGCCCCTTTCTCCTCCTCCTCTTTTCTCTTTCTCCTCTCCCTTCTCCCGATCCTTCTCTCGTTCACTAGGCAGCAGAATATTCTTTTGCAACGTCTGCTACCGTGTGTCCTCATCGACACTTATACAGTCTACTTGTGGTACGTCTAAAATTTTCTTTTCCTTTCATCTTGCAATGTCCTTGGTCAGCTCCACGTTGCTCCTTTTCCGGTCTACGCTTTTACCCCCCCCCCCCCCCATAAAAAAACAACTCCACATAACCACACCTAAGGGGGAAAAAAAAAGGTTATCCATATGATCATCTTTATTCCCTCCTGGTCTTGTTCAATGCTTGAATATTAGCACCCTCCGGAAACCAAGAATATGGACCGATCGCTGACATATCTTGCCACCATAGCTAACAGCAGGATTGAACGTTCTTTTAAGGGAAGATAAATTTATCCCTCCTTTCACACCTTGATTGTTGGCTTCGTTTAAAACACCTGCTCTTGCACCATTATCCTCATCCGAAGAACGCAGTCATGTCTTATTATGAGTCTCAAACCTCGTGGCAAAACCAGTCCAACCGTTCCAACTGGGACCAGAGGGCTGCTGGCTCGACTCCTGTTCAAGCGCATTTTCCACGATCCCACGCTTCTGACCCCTCGGATTTGACTGTTCGATATACTGCGTCCATGAAGCCGGAGGATCCATCTGCTTTTGGTTCTCAGCTCGATGGTGATTATCTGTCCCGTGTTACCAAACCCTGGCCCATTGACTGATGCTAATCTTGATTTAAGAGGTTGACCGAGCGGTTGATAATCTTGTAAAGAGCGGCAAAATGTTTGCACCGCAACGTCGCGACTCTCTTCCGGTCATGGGCCCTCGTGGATTCCCGGTCGAGCATGGTGAGATAACCTGGTGAACCTTTTTTGGTTTCGTCCCGGGTTTCCTTCCCCGGGGAATTTTACGCTAACATGTTTCCCTTCTTGGTTTGATTAGACACACGCATGGTTGCTCCCATGCCTTCCCGTCATTACTCCGTTCAAGAGTTTGACGTGATGCGTTCGCAGTCTGCTGCGAACTTGCAGAACTTTTATGCCACCCAGCGTTTTCAGCCCCGTCCGACGGAAGCCGAACAGATGATGCAGGCGAAGCGGAGATTGGCGGCTCAGCGGGAGCGTGATTTGCGCAATTATCATCAGGAGCAGCAGTACAATAGGAGTATGTCTTCGAAATCTCCTAATCTTGCGAGAGACCCAACTTATAAAGGTCCTCTAGCACTCCTGGCCGAAGTTTCTGGTTACGGCAAAGATCGTGTTATGAGCCCTGGCGCTATGAGCGAAGATGAGAGGCGTGAGTTAATCGCCCGCCAGCACCGTGCCCTTTATACAAGCGGTCATTCTGAAGGATCTCATTCAGAAGACGGTGTTCCTTTGGAGGAGGGTAATCCATCCAGAGGAACTAACCCCAACTCGAACGGACCTTCTGCGCCAGGTTCCAACGCCGGCGGTACACGCGGGCCTTCTCCCATGTCGTCCGCATTCGATCCTTTTGGTCATCAGAATGGAAAGATCGACTCTAACGCAGCCCAGACATCCGGGGATCAAAACCAGACTGGAAATGCCATATCGCCACCTATACGATCCCGGACTAACAGTGCTTCTTCGCCTTCGTCGAAATCTGCGTCATTTAGTCTATTTGATAATGCCCAGGCACAGTCTAGCCGCACTTCGGCATCTTCACCAAGCGGCTCGCCCCCTCGTTCCCAGAGAGTATCCACTACTCCTGTGACCTCTTCGGGTGTTGCGCCTATTGGGACACGTCCAAATGCTCAGAATCAAAGTGGTGTCGCTAACAATGGCAAGCGGGCGAGTCCGCCCCTAAATTCACCGCGTTATGGCTTACAGCAGGAGAATGATCCCTTTAACAACAAGGAGCGATCTTCACCTGCACCATCCAACAACTCTGCACCAAATGGTCAGGGTGATGGGCTTGACTGGAGCAAAGTTTGGGGCCCCGGAACCAAGGGTCTCAGCGTTTGGGGGTAAGTATCTAATGTTTACATAGCTGGGCTTTCTTATGTTAAAGGGTGTTTATTCTTGATGCTTCGGGGCGCTGTGTCTTGGGAGGGCCTGTTTAAACTGATTTTTAAGTTTCTTAAGTCTTGTAATTTGTTTCTTTTTTTCTGGGTCGGGGTATGGATACCTAAACGTGGGCAGAGGGGTTTTCTATCAACGGCGAAGTCATTTAAAATGGTTGTTTTCCCTTTTATTTTTTCTTTCCCACATTTCTTCAGGCGAAGATTGGGGTTGTCATGGGGAAGAGGTTTTCCAGCTTTGTGGGTTTAAACTTTGGGGTTTGGGTTTCGTTCGAAAAGATGGGGCATACTGGCTTTGGGGATGCGGGGTTGACGTACGTACAAAAAAATGTTGGCATATGGCTGTGGGGTTGGGTTTTGTTTTTGTCCTTGTTTCCTTTAATTCTTTTTCGTCAAAAGCGGCTTCGCAACCTGGGGGTTTACGGGACGCCCGGAGGGATCGTGTCCGGGCATCGAAAAATCTCAGCATCTACGGCGGAGCACAAAAAAAGCGTTGGTACTCAAAGAACGGGTTAGGTGCAATTGGTGATTTGTTCTGAACGGGTTGGGTTTTTCGTTTCAATTATTTTCTTTCTGTATTAGGTGTCATTGGGTTGGTGTGGAACTGGTTTTTCATTAATTGAGGTCTTTTTTCTACCAATTACTTGGTGCTGTTCATGTTCCGGATTGTTTTGAGCAATAGTTATTTTTTTCTCTTGTGCCCTTTCTACAAGTTCCTTATTCGTGCGCTATTGATGAACTTCATGCATGTTGCTTGCTCTCGCGCTTCATACTGCCCATGAGGTTTTATATTTCACGGGTCTTGGAGTGCTGTTTATGCTGTCAAACATTGTTTTTCTTTTTAGTGCAATTTTTCGCATCACTGCCAATACCTCCTAATATCTCCCCCGTCTCTTGTTTCTTCTGTTCAACCTGCTTTTTCCAACCTGTATTGCAATGGATCAAAGAGGGGCGCACTTGGTATTTGATCTTTATTACAGAATCTAGTCGAGCGAACAAAGCGGGAAAAAAAGTAGGAAAACCCAAAAAAAAAGGGCGTCAACGAAGACGGAAAGAAGGGAACGGATGGGGGGGAGGGAAGGAAGGCAAATATAAATCATGTAGTCAAGTCCATCATGTACTGTAGTTTAGAAAGGTCCGGGGAAAAGTGGAGTCCGTGGTTATTTGGTTTTGGTTTGGTATGTTATGGGGGAAAAGGTATTCTTAAAATATGATATTGAGCTCTTTTTTATATTGTCTCCGTAAAATGGGGTAGGGGGGGACATTTGACTAGCTAGCTAGCGAGCCAGTTCAAGTACGGTACCGTACCTAAGTTACCACGAGGAACCGCACCTATTAACACCACACCCTACCACTCTTTTACAACCATAAAAAGAACTCTGGACACTGAAGGGCTGTAAGTTAAACTATGAGAACCCCTTCCTTCCCTTTTTCACTCTGCTCCCTCCTCCCTTCCATCCGTCCACTCACTCACTCACTCACTCACCCCCCCACTCACCAACCCTGCATGGATACCCGAACGCGCGGGGGCGGGGCGGGGGGGGGGGGCAGACAGCCACTCCTGGAAAGTGCAACAACACCACTCACCTCCCTCACTTTCACTTGCTCCAGAACCGTAGAAGTCGGTATGCGAGACTTAATAGCGGCAAGATTGACGTCTGCCAAGACTTTCTGGGCGGGGTAAATTAATCTGTGAGAAAAAAAAAAATTTTATTTTATTTTTAAAATAGACTTTTTATGATATAAATTTTTTTCCTTCTCTTTTCCCCTTTCCATTCAGGTATCATATCATAACTGTAATACTGTACTGTGATAGTATGTAGGTACTTGTGTACCGTAGTAGTAGTCTATGGTTTATAATACGTAACCAGTGAATAAGTGGGATTCGATAGCGAGAATGGGCTATCATACCGGTACCGGCATTGGTCTCGCAAGCTCATGGTATTAAGCTAGTGGTCGAGTACGATAGCTTCCGCTTTCTTGGCTTTCTTGGGTGGACTAGTGGGTTGCTGCTGTAAGGTTTTAGGGTAGGTTGATGTCGTGTTGGCGCTAGCGTCTAGCTCGCTCGGCCAGTCGGTCGGTCGGTCCGTTGGGCTCACACTTTCTTTTCCTCTCCCTCCTTGTTTCTTTCTTTCTTCCCCTTTCAAAGCCTAACCGGCCGTCCCCCGCCCAACGCGCACCGGGTACCGGTATACGACCCATGGGCTTCCTTCCTTCTCCCTTTCCGCCCGCTCGACCGCCCGACCGCGCGCTCATCACATCCAAAGATTGGGATCGGAATAACGGTTGGGGTCTTAGAAGCTTTGGCTGGGCTATTTTTAGACACCATAGCAACAGCAGTGTTTTTTTAATACTGTACCGGTAGCTTGAAATTTTAATTCCTTTTTTTTTTCTGGACAGTTTCAGTTGGGGAAGAATATTATTTAACATGAAGGATCATGGATGACGATGAGAGAACCGGGGACCGCCCGACCGAGCCGATGGAGGGGGTGGAATGGGAAGAAACACCAGTCCAAGGGAAAGAGAGAACGAGGAATGTATATATACATAAGAAGAATAATGCCATTCCGAACAATGAGAAAGCAAAAAAAGGGAATCCCATATTTACTGCGCCCCAACCTGCCTCCGACCAACTTGACGCGAAGAGGAAGGGGGGAAAGGGGGGCAAGGAGATAAAAATCCACAATGAAGTTTTTTCCACAAGGGAGAAAATGTAAAGAGGTATAGCTATAAGGTGAAATGTTCCCCCATTTTTGTTAAATTTTGTACCACAGGTTTCCGTTAACCTGGAAATGCATGATCCAGATACAGAGGGCTCCAATAAACGCGAACGCCAACCAGAAAGGGAGATAAGGAGAGGGAAACGCCATGAAGCGATGGTACAAAGGGAATCAAACAGGTAAAAACAAATAGAGGACTCCATCCCATTTTTCGTGTCGCAAGAAATAGATAATGTGAATGAAAGGGAATGTGAATGAACAAAATAGGAACCGATTAATTTTCAGATAATAAATCCGTGACACCGAACAATGAACAGGCCCAGCAAAAAATGAGAAAGGAAACCCGGACCAAGAGAACAACGTAAGGGGCTCCGGATTATGCTTTCTCCCCATACTGCTGCTGCCACCGGTTAATTTTACTTGATAGAAGCTCCATCATCTCAAGAGCTCCCGGTTGGATATTTGAACTCAGGGCCTCAACTGCCTTTTCTAGTATCTTCCCAGTTCCGTTGCCGTTGATTTGAATCTGCGGAAGGGTTTTGTCGCCGGAAGAAGACGATGTTGGTGTTTCTGGGTTTTGCGGCGTAGTAGCATTGCTGACGGGTGTTCCCTTCTCTTCCATCCAAGCTAAGTATGCATAGATGTCACTTGCTCTTGAGCTTGCCATCTCGATCTGGGTTCGAGTGATGAAGTCTGAGATGCCGCGAACCCGCCTTCCCATCTCGTTTATGCTCATTCTTGCCTGTGGAATTCTCGGCTTGGTGGGCTTATCAATGATGGTGCCGTGGTCCATGGGTTTTGAGCCCTGATTGCCTCCAGCAGAAGAATGATCTCGAGTCATGACATGGGGGGAAGCCCCACCATTATCACCTGGATCTTCTGATTGGCGGTGGCGGTAGTTTCCACGGCGGCGTCCGCCATGCCCACTGGTGTTCCCGTTGCGAGCGGACCGTTTAGCTGGTTGCTGAGTGGTATCTGGCGCAGTCTCCATGACGGGTGGTGGGAGGATAACTTCTTCGGTTATGGGCTTGTTTGTTGCTCGATTGTTAGAACGCGGGGGAGGATATTCGTCTGAATGTTCCGATTCTGTATTTGATAAGTCGTGGTCAGGTCATGTTGTTCCTCTTCCTTAACAGTAGTTGATAATATTGTGCTCGAGGGAGAAACAGCTGAACTGGGCTCTACGTTAAGCCACGTACCTTCTTTTCTAGCTTCCTTATTCTTATCTCCGTTCCTGTTTCTAGTTGAGGTACGTTTCCCTGCGGCGGATGAATTTAGATTGGAATGGCGAGAGGATGTGCCGCGCGACTTCTTAGTTGAAGAGGGGGCTGTAATTCCTTTTCCAGATTTTTCGTCACTTGATTCGATGGGCCCATTGACTGGTGTATCTGGTGAATCCGAGGTTCTTCGTCGTTTTGAGTCTTGTTTTGGTCTATATGATTGTTAGCCGTTTTACTTGTCAGGGGAAATCTAGAACGAGCAAAGGTTATGCGTACTCGTCAGAACCCTCACTGGTGCCTCGTTTCCTGCTTCTTGAACTTGTTCCACGCGTTGAACTCCCAGAAAGTTTGTCGTTTTTGCTTTCCTCTAAAACTTTCTTCAGGATAGCGTCATCATATTCTGCATCACGAGAGTTCATGGTAGTTCGACGCTTGTGAGGAATTTCCTTGTTATTTATGGGTGATGATGGCTCTGAGTGGACTGGCAGATAAAGGGATGCTCTCATTCTGTTGTAATCTAGTTAAAATCCATCAAACAAAAGAGTCCATAAAGGCTTTCTCACGATCGAGGCCCGTTGAAAGCCTCAGCTCAGTGAAAATGATTTTCACAGGGGATGGGAATGTGAACTTACCCAGATTTACTTGTCCCCAATTTGTGCAATTCGGGTTTACATCGCTCACAATAGTAGTTTTCTGGAGTAGACGCAGTGTCAGTGATTCCTACACAGAAACCGTGCTGCCAAACATGGCACTGGTCACACTGAATGAAGAGGCCGTCCGAATCAGCTTGATCGTCGTCACCACCTTGGTACTCCTGATGACCGCAAATACATCGTGTGACTTCGTCTTCCTGTGATCCTGCATCGTCAATCTCATCGTCGCCCGTACCGTTGACCTCTGCAGTCGATTCTAGATGAGATTCGAAAGGAATCCCTCCGTGGTCTCCGCGTCTGGAGTGGCCTATGTCATGGTCACCATGAGAGTCGTTGTCCTGATGTTTTTGGAGACGGCCACGATTCGATGAGGTCGATGAGGAGGAGGATGAGTGAGAAACTGGCGCTGGATTTGCTGTGGAGCGCGCGCGGGAAGAACGGCGAGGGGAGACCATGATAGCTGGCCCGTAAAGGGTGAGAGTGAGGTGAAGGTAGGGGAATGGGAGATGGGAGATGAGGAGGGGGATGAAGTGGGAATGAGGAGAGCAAGAAACGAGCAAAAGCTGGTTAAGAGAAGCCCAGAGTGTGTAGTGGACAATAGCAAAGATTGAGCTGGAAGACTAGCAATTAGGATCTCCGAGAACGAAGTGGTGGGGTGAGGGTGAAGCAACGAATTATGGTGGAATACTGAATAGAAGAAAGGCCACAGAGGAGGGGGGACGAGTGAGCAACTGTTTCATGGATAGGCGTGAGGGGGAAGTGTGCAAGCGTGCAAGAGTCCTTCGAGGAACGTCAGACGGGGGGGGGTGGGAAGAACTTTGTGTTGAGAAAGAAGTAGGAGTAAAAAAGGGTAGAGGAGGGGAGAAAAGAGGAGGGTGAGAGTAACGAGAGGGAGGGAGGGAGGGAGGGAAGGGGAGACTGGCGGACTGACTGATTGACTGAGAAACTCCGGGAGAGGATGAGAGAGGCCGGACAAGAATACAGAGAAAGGCAGCACAGGGAACTAACTGCGGCCAGAAGTTAGAAGCAAAGTGGGCGGGCGCGCGACCGCGCTAGCCCGAAAGTGGCACCCTGCAGCCTCATTTTCCACCAATTAAAGCTGACTACTGTGACCCTGCAAGATTCGCAACGAAATGTCAATTATCGGGGAGAAGACTTCTCGCGTGAATACAGATGGACTCACTGTTCGCCTACGATCGTCACCGTGCCTATTAATGCGGCATTCTCAACATGTTTTTTGATATCCGCTCCGTGAACGGCGGGTCGTGGGGTCAGAGTACGGCTTCATCTCAAGGGGGAAGTAGGGAAGCCAAAGCAGCGAGAGCAGCAGCAACAGCAACCGCCAGTTATCCACCCCTCTTCATCTTCTCAGCCGGTGTACCGTTGTTTTTTCCGGCGCAGGGTCTCCGGGGCATAACCAGTAAAGAAACAAAAAATCCATCTCTTTCTCTTTCTTTTATTATCATGACATTTCTCGATAATAGATGTTTCTAGAGGGGGAGTTGTTGAAAGTTGGGAAAGTGGAGCTTGGATAACGATTTGTTCCGGGCTGGTATGGTAGTCACCACTGTGGCCTTTTTCTTTTTTTTTTTTTTTGTTGCCCTTTGGAAGAGGGGATACCGGTACCGGTACTCGAGTACCGTAGGGGCGAAACGTAAATTTAGGTCATGGGAACTGGGGTGAGCAGGGAAGAAGGGAGGGACAAATGTCAAAATCCACAAACGAGGTTTGAGGAAAAGCGGCTCTGGAAGGAAGTCTCAATTAACCCATAACGGGACCCAATTTGGTGATGACGAGTTGGTGTTACCGGCGTGTACTCCTATGAGCAGTAAGAAGGAAAAAAAAACACTGCATTTCTTGGCATTAGAGATCCTTCCTCTTCAAACACTCGTTCGGATACAGCATGTCCACCATCGAGCTCTCCTGCCCCCCCTCCCCCCGTTCCTGACCCTGAGATCCGACACTTTTCTTCCTTTTTCTTCCGATGATATTTTATTATCGATTTCAGAGAGGTCGTCAGTGCTGGAATTTCTTCAAGATTTTATTTATTTTTTACCTCGAACGCAATTTCCCACAACCCACTTTCTGCTTTTAGCTGTATGAGCTTTACAGTACCTCTCTCGGTTGGTGAACTAATCTGGATCCCCGCTGTGGCGTTGGGGGGGGAGGGGGGAATAGAGAAAGCTGGAGAACTGACAAACTGACGACCTTCTCGAATTCGATACCGGTAGTATCGCCATTCACCTCGACAGTTGCCCCGATAATTAATCTCTGAACAATGCCGGGGAATGGCGATATTTTGTGCCGATCTGATGCGGATAAAGGGCTCGAGAGCTCACTGTCCGCTAGAATCTAGCTGGGGTTGAAAGTTCACATATCTGTTAAACATGTCTCTTCTCATCACAATAAGGGTTGAAGGTGCGGATTAATATTGCCCTTTAGAGCCGTTGGTCAGAATATGGTGCAAGGACTTATTGAGGCTCTTCTGCGTGCCGCATTGTCCGCCTGCTGCTGTTTGACTCCGACTGGACAGTTGGTGCTCCTGCAAGTTGTGAGGGGACCTGACGGCCTCCGTTCGTTCGTTCCTATTGGTGCTGCCCTTGGGTGAACTTTCGCGTTTGTTTCCCACCCTGTTTGGTATCAATGGGACTGTTTTCCGCTTCTAAGATTCAACTTTAGCATGATAAGTGCATGGTAGGTGGGTTGAAGGATGCACCAACGACCGCTCTGCGACGAATATATGTATCATACAGGTCAAAAATGGTCCCGTAAATATGGGAAACAGCAATCTATAAATCGTCGACACGGTTCTGGTTTGATGGGAATTTTTGGTTGGGTGCTCTCCACCACATCGGTGCACTCGGACGCCAATACCTGGAGCCCGGGTCTCGACAGTAAGGCGTCATGGGAATCCAGGTACGGCGCAATCCCATGTCTCATTCTGTAAGCCCGAGGATGTAAAGCAAAAAAAATAATCAAAAATAATAATCTCTGAACAAAACACTGAATGCAGTATTTGTATCATGTGTTCACTAAGGGAAAGGGTATTTAGACACATGACGAAGGATATTAATTAGCCCAGACTCAGCATACAAGTTGTCTGATATCAGCTCGGATCAGGGGAAACTCTTTGCATAAGATTATTTCATCATGAGGAGGATCAGCTTAAGGCTGCCATGGGGTGGCCTTGTAATGGGCAGGTTGTGGTCAACTTGCGGCTATTTAAGGATGGTATTCACCTAGTGGTCGAGAGTGACATGAAGATAGGATCTAATTTTCCGGTGGGAACATGATCATGGCATCCAAGTCCGGGAAGTGTCGTGGAAGAAGCAGCTGTATCCAAATGTTAAAATACGGAAATGAGGATCTTGAGCTGCTTAACCTCTGGTAAAGCCGAAGGAGTACGGTATGATACACCAATTAAATTTAAGGATTCTAAAGGAGAAGATGGCCAGATGGCCCCCAGCGGACACCACTGGGCTGTGGTTCTTGAGTGGGGGGGGGTGTGGGACCAGCTTGCCCTATCAAGTAGTGCCGAGACTAAAACCCAGAGAGACTCCAGCCAGCAGATCCCACCTCACCACTCAACTCAACTTACCACGTTTTAGAGAATACCTACGCCAGACCTAACATCTCTCCTACTTTCTCTCTTTCTGCTGTATCATCTTTCCCTGCAGCTACATCCCCTCTATTGACTGCAATCGACTGTTATCTACCCATCTTTCCCGAGCCTTAACTTCCACCTCGTTTGTCTGGCGTTCTGTCCATCTTTGAATTTGCCCCTCTCATTCCGGAAGGCAAGTTCCCCCTCCTCCGTATTCTTGGATAGGCTTTTTCTCTACATATGGATAAACGATGGCATGCGTGTCCCTGTCGCATACGCGATCTCTTAAAAGATACTTCTATTGGTCCTCACGGCTGACAAGTTTCTTGCACTTCCATCCAGGTAACATCCAATACCTACTCCCCAGGACACTTTGCTGGCCAATATACAATTGTGTGTACACGGACTAGAAATTATCAACTCGCCTACCACTAACATGTCGGCCGCTGTGGGTACGGAATATCCCTGTCTATCCTTTTCCCGCCCCTCCTCTTGTAGGACCCCTCTACACTTAATCCCATTCCTCCCCAGATATGCCTGTTGCAGCAATTCTCCATATCAATACAAAGGAAGCACTGGACTCAAATAAATATTTTGTGGGGAGCAGCAGATACTAGTTACAGTTTGGTTCATGGGCGGCCCATCAGACCTCTTCCGAAACGTCGCCTTCGTTCCCGATTGTCCGACGATACCAATGCCGCTTTGTTTGGGCCCCCTCAACAACCAACGACCCCGTTATTCTACTTTCCCTATAACAATTATGCTGGTGATCAGGCTATTGGTGGGGCCAGTGTTTCTTCTGGGTTTGGTTTGGGACAACATAGTACAGGAGATAATCTTCAAGATTCCTCAGATGAGGAGGATAACTCTAATGCATCTGTGTCGCGTGGGGTCGGCAGCGGGGTCCCGGGAGCTTCAGAGAACACGCCAAGTCAGCCGGATTCTTATGAATGGTCAGAGAACACCAACAACAAAAAGAAGAGGAAGATTCCAACGCCGGCGAATCCTGGGGGCAGCAGCGGGGGTAACGGAGGAGGGGGAGGTGGTGGTGGTGGAGGAGGTGGAGGAGGAGGTGGCTCACATTCATCCCCGGCGTTCTCGCCCACATCATCTACACCTACCCCTCGAAATCGTTGGAAGTCTAGTGGGCCATCTCAGCGTTCTCCATTGTCTGCTATATCTACTGGAGGCCAGGGCTCTTTGAGAAGGGCCGGCCGACGTTATCCACCTTCCCCTCCAGTAGAGACCTTTACCAAGAGACCTCCCGATGGGCGATCCTCCAGCAGTGATCCTATCACACCCTCGAAAGGTAGTCGTCGTAATGCTGGCGCAGTGGGGGGTGTAGGATCGCCAAAACAAACTCAATTTACTTTTGTCTGCGAGTCACCAGTATCCACAAGCCTAGCGTTTTCCTCTGCAAGCTATAAATCCACGAGTTCAAATACTCCAGGTGATGGTTCTGGGTACCCAAAGTCTATGCATACTGTAGGCACTCAGACCTCCCCAAGCATATCAAATACGAACGCAAATTATCCTCCAGCTCCACAACAACCTAAAAAAAAGTCTGGACAAGCTAGGTCTGCTACTTCGAGGCGAGATTATGCCCTACAGAGACGCCGCCGCCAGGAAGCTGTGGGCGGGGGGAATGGTAATGGCGAAATTTGGATTTGCGAATTTTGCGAATATGAATCTATATTTGGCGAGGCTCCAGAGGCCCTTATGCGGCAGTATGAGATCAAGGACCGTAAGGAACGGCGGAAGCTGGCTGAGAAAAGACGCCTTCTAGAGAAAGCAAAACAAAAGGGAAAGAAAAATTCTGGCAAGAATGGATCTAGCAAGAAAGGTAGTTATGGTAACGGTGTGCATCACGGTATCAATTCCGGGACTGCACCCCCACCGCCCCCTCCTAGCACTACCGATTCTCAAGGCACGCAAAGCGACAATACCCCACTTGCCAGTGCGGCCCATACGCCGGCTTTGAAGCCCCAGAGACACAGCCAGCAGGTGCAGACTGAGGCCTACCTAGAAGACACCGATAGTCATGTCAGTGGAGGAAGAGGAGCAAACGGGGCTTGTGGAACAGGCGCGGGAGCAAAAAGCGGTGGCGGGGGAGGAACTGGCCTCGGCCCCTCGTAGCAATTTGGGCAATGGAGGTGGGACTTAGCTATCCGCCTTCATTCCTTAATTTGGTGGGCTATTTGGCCAAGCTTTTGTTTTTGTTTCCTTCGTGGTTATTTCTTCCCGTCTTTTCTTTCCATGTGGCTCTCGGGGCCTGGGGCTGACGATATGATGGAAATCCCCGAGGCGTAATTGGGGGTCTCCGCTTGTTCATCCCGGTTTATGGGCCAGATTTATTTTCTTCTGATCTTTTCGTTATTGCTAATCCCCACTTATTGCCTTTCTTACTCATTCATTCATTCACTCCTTCCATTGTTCTGGTCTAAGGTTAAAACAAGTGTTTGGTGGTCTTAATCAGTGGACTGTGGACTCAGGGCTCAGAGAATTTGGGTTGTTTCCAACAAGTCGAGCTCCGACGACCGTATCTTCTTTGCTGCCTTGTCTTTCTCCTATCCAGCTTGGTGGTATAGCCTTTCGCGATACGCCTTTCTAACTTACCTATAGGTTGTGAGGGGTTTGGCCTTTCTCTTCTGACGGCTTAATCGGCGTGGGATCGAGTGCGTGGGAGACAGGCAAGGTTTTGGTGGAGTTCGCGGGAGGCAACAGTTACGTTTTTATGGTATGTGGGGTGGGTTATGGTACTTTGGGGATTCGTGCTGGGAGCCTGGTATGGCCCAGGGTGGAGCAGTAGAACTGAATCTGATAGCCGCAAGGCACTTCTGCTCAATTATTTTACATGCTTCAAATGTTAGTTCTATGTGCCATGTCACCTACTGTACGACAGTAACTTGAAACTTGTAGCGTAATGTAATAAGACGGCTTGCGCTAACTCTGTCATTGATGTGCCTGGGAGAGTGGTTTCCGTGCCCTAGTGAGACTTGGTGCAGTTTTAGGGTTAGGGTAGAGAAAAAGGCGGAAGAGGCTCTCGAGGTATGATAATCCACGAATCCTTCGCCCCACAAGTTACCACCCCCCCCCCCCCATTGTATCATACCAGAGCAACAAATTCCACGGTCATAATCTGCCATCGTTAACAGGTTGGTTGTTATGGCCCCTTTACAATTATAAGACTAGTTTATAGCTTTGCTTACTTACCATTAAGTCACCCCTCCAGCTAGCAAGCCGTTTTATTTCCCCCGCCAACAACCCCACCACCGCCTGTGACAGCACATCAAGCAAACAACCCCACATCATGGCATTTTCAGGGCAGACACCCACAATCATCGTGCTCAAGGAGGGTGAGAGAGTTCTCATCTATTATTTACTTTCCTCTAGAATCTATAAGGGACGGATAAGCTGACCCTCGGGGTGCCCCCCCAAATAGGGACCGATGCATCACAGGGTCGTGGTCAAATAATTTCCAACATCAACGCATGTCTGGCCGTCCAGAATACCGTCAAGAGTACTCTGGGCCCCTACGGCGGTGATCTCCTATTGGTCGATGCTAACGGCAAGCAAACCATTACAAATGACGGAGCTACCGTAATGAAGGTTTGTGCCTAAATCCTATTGATACTACAGCCGCCGGTGTCTGATATATTGAGATATAGCTATTGGAAATCGTACACCCCGCTGCAAGGATATTAACGGATATTGCTAGATCGCAGGATGCCGAAGTTGGAGATGGGACTACTTCCGTAGTAGTATTAGCTGGCGAAATACTCAAGGAGAGCAAACCCTTCATTGAAGAAGGCGTTAGCTCCCAGATTATTATCAAGGGTTTCAGGACTGCTGCTAGGTTGGCGGAGAACAAGATCAAGGAGATCGCAGTGCGGATCGAGAAGGGTGACCGGCGTGATACTTTGTTAAAACTGGCTACTACCGCCATGTCTTCGAAGTTGATAAAGTCTAATTCGAGCTTCTTCTCAAAGAGTATATTTACCCCCGACGAGTTGGAATATACAAGTCATCCGGTGTGTAGTTGCTGATGGAACATCTAGTGTGCGTCGATGCGGTTATGTCCTTGGACCAAGAGTCGCTGAACGAGAAACTTATTGGTATCAAGAAGGTTCCGGGTGGTGGTTTACAAGACTCACTGTTCGTTAATGGTGTCGCATTTAAGAAGACAGTGGGTATATCGTCCTTGCATCGCAATTGATGACTAACTTTAGCAGTTCTCCTACGCCGGTTTTGAACAACAACCTAAATCCTTCAACAACCCAAAGATTGTATGCTTAAATGTCGAGTTAGAGCTGAGTGAGTCCACCGAACCTTCGCGATATATTATCGGTCTAACGATTGGCCACAGAGAGTGAGAAAGACAATGCCGAGATTCGAGTAGAGCAGGTTTCGGAATATCAAGCAATAGTAGATGCAGAATGGCAAATCATTTTCCAGAAGATGGAGGCTTTGGCCAATACCGGAGCTAGGATTGTTCTCTCGAAACTGCCCATCGGTGATCTCGCTACACAGTAAGTCAGGCGCCAGACGATATGTAATATTGAAGCACTGCTGAGATTCTCCACAGATACTTTGCTGACAGAGATATTTTCTGTGCTGGGCGAGTTGCCTCTGAAGATATGGGCCGTGTCATTCAAGCCGTTGGCGGTGCTATACAATCTACTTGCTCGGATATCCGTGAGGAGCATCTCGGAAGTTGCGAACGCTTTGAAGAGCGGCAGATCGGTGGCGAGCGTTACAATTTCTTTGAGGGCTGCCCACAAGCAAAGACCTGCACACTCGTGCTCCGTGGAGGAGCAGAGCAGTTCATTGCAGAAGTGGAGCGTTCCCTTCACGATGCTATCATGATTGTCAAGAAAGCAATCAAGAACGACTACATCGTTGCCGGAGGTGGTGCCATTGAGATGGAGCTCTCGAAATACCTCCGCGAGTACTCGCGCACTATCGCTGGAAAACAGCAATTGATTATCGGGGCTTTCGCAAAGGCTCTCGAGATTATCCCGAGACAGCTATGCGACAATGCTGGTTTTGATGCTACAGATATCCTCAACAAGCTTCGCATGCGTCATGGAAAAGGCGAGACTTGGGCTGGTGTGGACATCGTTAACGAGGACATCGCTAACAATCTGGAAAAATTTGTCTGGGAGCCTACTGCAGTTAAGGTCAACGCTATACAGGCAGCGACCGAGGCTGCATGCTTAATCCTATCGGTTGACGAGACTGTCAAGAACCAGGAATCGGAGCAGCCCCAAGCCGGACCCCCAGTATGTCATTACCCTTTATTAGATCGTATGTATGGTTGTTAACCGTATTATAGATGCCTCGCGGAGCAGCCCAACGAGCTATGAGAGGAAGGGGAAGAGGTATGCCTAGACGGTAGAGAGCAAATAGATTATCCCGGAGGGAGCGGTGATGAGCGACATGCATTTACACGGGGACATTGAAAATGGGATGTGTTCATAGATAAAAGCAAATCACTACTTCACGATCAACATGCCTCTTCTGGTCTTGCAAAGACATATCTGCCCTGTGTGGAGGAATTGATTCCACTAGTCCGTTCGTTTGCTTGGTATATTTCACATAACTGTATGGCAAATGCCCATGGCCAAATTGACTAAGCAGAGGCATAATGTATCATTTTTTATCACCAGAAACCCATTCATCAGACCGGGTCCAATTCACTAATGCCGTCCAAGGTATGGTGTATGGGAAGGGAGAAACGTACAAGTTCCCCCAATCCTCGACCGGCCCTTCCCAGCACCCAAACTACAGACTTTGTATCAACGAAACATTATCCCCTTTGAGTAATATCTGCCCTAAATCCCCCAACCATCCCCATCATCAGCTTCAAATCGCCACCGAGAATGACGAAAAAAAGGGCAAAAAAAAAGCTGACCTAACTCCCTCCGATTCTCATCCTCATCCTTAGTTTTGAGCTTGACCTCCACCGCATCGTCAATGACCAGGTTCATGAACTCATCGAAGCCCTACCAAACCAAATATCCTTGTTAGCGAGTGGATCAGGGGGAGGGAGGAAGGGGGAGGGAGGAGGGAGGAGCACTCTGATCTTGCCCTCGATGCGTATAGCCAATTGCTCGTAGAGCCATATCTGAACGGTTGCGTGGGATTGCAGGAGTTTGAAGATGAAATTGATTGGTGGGAGGAGGACGCGTCGGCCGCCGCCGCCGCCTCGGGATGCCATTGCTTTTTGGGTGCGGTTTTTGGGGGGGTCGAGTAAAGGTGGTGGATGCGAGTGCGGGTGCGGATGCGTTAAAGTGGGTATGATAGTGGTAGTGGTGGTGGTGGTGGTGGTGACGGTGGTGGTGACGGTGGTGGTGAAGTTGTTGGCGGCCTCGTTGCTTGGTGGTAGGCTTGGGGGATATTATGTCAGCAAGGCTGAGGCGGATGCTGAGGGTCATGGGTAGTCACTCGGAGTTGAGGTTCGGAGCAGAACTGCTAGTTTTTGTTAGAATGGAAAAGCGATGGGGCGAACTCGGCCTCCGCCTGTGACTGCATCGGTGGGGGCGGACGCTGGAAATCTCGGGGGCTATCGCATGTACAAATGATACTTTCGGGATAAGGGGGTAGAATAGTAATATCTGAGGGGATCACACTGGTATTATACGCTCAATCTCTCAGGGCGTCGTGTGCTACGATCACCCGCATCCATTGCTGAACCTTTTTCGCTTATCTGCTGCACTAGGTTACCCGCTTCCCTCCCGCTCTTTTTCTCTTTTTCCTTCTTCCTATCCCCTCTAGTTCTGTTACTAGTCTGGTAGTCACTATATACCCCGTCTTTCTTCTCCTCTCAGGGCTGTGGCCATTCTTGGTTCAGGCTTTGTGTCCTCTCATAGTTTGTAATCCAATATACTTGCAAACAAGCTGCTGAGTCGTAACATGCCAATAGTAACCTACTGCAGCAGGATTGTTTTCACAGTCCACGATATTAGGCGCAACAGCACTCATGTCTCCCGTGGACTAGCGTCTGAATTTACGATATATCACTTTGAACACGAGCTATACCCGGGGGGGTTGGCTACTCAAGCAATCTAGGCTCGCAGCAAACGAGTATTGCGTGATCCGAACCTGCAGGCTATCTCGGCCCCTGCCAGGAGCCAAGAGAGCAAGGACTTTTGTAGGAGGCCGGGAAAGCAATATATCCTCACCGACGCCCTCAGGGAAGGCCTGACCTCATGGGCGTCGGATTGTTCCTGTCCAATTATCCCCGACAGTCGAGGGAAAGTTGCTGACAGGAGCTAAAGAACAGCCCTTTCTGCAGGCCCCTCCTCCCTAGTAGCAATACGTGAAGTTTCCGTGGGAGCACCGATACTTGGGGGGGGGCACTCGTCGTATCCGCTGGGCCATCCGCCGGCCTCCCATAGAGAGCCTCTGGGATCGCTGGCTAGTAGTAATACCTTTATCAGGATTTTCGGTTGCGTATTGGGGTATATATCCTGTAGTCTACAGTCTTAAATCTCCTGTCTGCCTCAAATAGAGTTGGTAGCTCTAACATAGCACAAATTAGCCATGACTTATCGGGGAGAATAAGAGGGTTAGCACAAACATGTACTGGATTTTGAATCCAGAGTTAGTTTCTGGGCCTATATTAGCGATCTAGGAGGTATCGAAATATCCAATAAAGTGAGCAAAACGAGAGACGTGGGGTAATCATGTTTGTGTTTGAGGCTGTGGAGGGAGACTGTTGTTAAGGGGAAGGGGAAAGGTGGAAGGAAGCTCCTTTATATAGGGGGATACACCAGGGGCATTGCCTTCTGTGGAGTGGGGATAGAGTCATGGTAGTAGTATTTAAAGGGCTTCAAAAAAAAGCCAAAACATTGTGTTATCAATGTTTGTAAGTGGGGTCGGGTGGACAGAGACACAATCCGGCACCACCCGGGAAGTGGCAGGCTTGGGCCGCAGGATATATCAGTTCGCTGTAGAGCCTTATCCGCAAACCATTGCTGACGGAAACGTACTGTGGGAAGGATTTGGCTTCGGGGGAAACACCCATATCTTCATCCGCTCTCATCCAGGATGCAAGCTGTCTGAGCTGACGCTCCAGCAAGCTACTCGAACCGTCTGCAAATTCTGAGTTTATTGGGGGTGGTACAGACAAATATCACATCAAATAGCCGGGCCCACTAGCTTCGGGGTCGTACCGATGTGCGTGATTGGGAAAGAGCTGTGTAGAATAGCAAGCTCTCTCCTGCAGGAAAGACCTCGCCGCGGCGCCTTTGCATCCCCAAGCACTCTACGGAGGGGAGTGCATAATACAATGCAAGGCTCCGTAAGATGCTTGGTCTGTGGAAGGGTAGCTTAGGCTATATCCGGTAAGGTTTGGTGCCAAACGCACCCGCTTTTTATTTCCTTCCCCGCGGAGCCACCGATTGGGTGTCCGTGATTGAGATTGAAGATTTCCTCAGGTAATCCTCTCAGTATCCTGCCAGTGCATTGGCGCACCTGTCAAGACCTGCTGGCCCCGTTGAAAAGACTAGGGAAGAAGTTCCTCCTAGGGTTCTGTGGGGTGAGGATTTGAGAGCGGTGTTGGTATTGCAGGCTTAAATAGGCTGGAATAAGGAAGCTCTAGAAGGTTACCACCATAGCTCAAATACTTAGAGTTGACCTACCTGAGCTATGGGATTAACGTAGAGTTTATGGGATCTGGACGAAGTTGTCACAACACCAATCGGTAGTTTGGACACTTTCCCAAGACCTTAGAGGGAGCATAGCACTTCTGTTGACAATTAGTGCATCGATGCAAACACTTCTGCATCCCCTACCCCAACAAGCCGCGAGAACTCAAAAAATACGTAGATGATTGTGATACGGCGCACAGTTCCAGTCACAGCCTATCACTCGATAATATTATTCTCCCAGTGAGCACTCCCGACCTTAACGAATACCGCATATCGGCTGCGGTTATTCTATACGGAGGTACAGCGTGTAAGTTTTGTAGGTTACACAGGGGGCGAGGGTGGCAGTCTTCGTTTGTGGAGCCTACAAAACTTACACGCTGTACCTCCGTATAAGCTCAGAACATACAATCCGAGAACTCCCCGGGCCCCGCACACTCGCAGTACCCGTTTTTGACTTGCAGGCACGGACCCCACATTAGAGGGTTAAAAGCTCACCCCGCCTGCCGCGCTGACTAGGGCCACTGGGTGCGTTCGTCTGGGGGTGGCTGTTTGAGCTGAGCTAGTGGCCATCGCAGTTAGGATGATCAGGGATGTCCAAACTTCCAGACGGAAATTTTGTAATCGACATCGATTTTTTTTACCAAAGTCCCATCCCCACCAGGGGATGCTGGTATACCCAAACGAAAAACGGCATACGATTGTGGTTCGATTCTTGGACAATGTCATGGCAAGAATACCCTTTGCGATCCCCGGGCATTTCTGGGGCGTGACTTAGCCCTCTTTTTTTTTGTTGTTCTGTGGAAGTACTGATCTCGAAGAGATCCGAATCTAGACCAAGGCTTGAGGAGCCCTGTTGGATGCAACGGCGGGGCTGGGGAGATTCTGTGAGCTGTATACGGTATTGGTGGACAGAGAATTGTTTCCTAAGATGCCGGTATTGGAACTCGAGTTTTACCATCATGCTCCGCTCGCACACACTCATACCGCGTTCTCGACACATTTCTCTTGGGGCGGTTGCGTGGCCTGAGGTGCCATTGCTTCTTGCAGTTTTAAAGTATCCGCTCCAAGAGTGAGTTAACTCACTTTGCTCCAACTCTCTAGTGGACCTTCGGACCCCCCCTGCTAAAAACCACCATATTATCATCCAACATACCAGTTTTACGCAGCCCCCCTGACCCCAGTACCCGAGCGCACCCCAGACACCGGCCGACGACAGAACACAACAAACATACCTCGAAGGGCGAAGATAGGCCCTACCAATCCCCTCCTCCTCCTCCTCCGCAGTCAATCCTAGCAAGCCGTAAGTGTGGTATAATACTAAATGCTGATTCGAACCAGTTCCACTGAGTAAACCATACAGCGCTCAGCGAGAAAAAAAAACAGCACCTCAAACACCGGGCACTAGGTTCGACCCCCCCGCAATATATCCCGGGGGCCGCCAGAGTTGGAACGACTTGCATACCGTAATAGTTGGTGCAGTGCTGGTATTGGATGGGAAAAAAATAAATGAAGATCTATCACGTGCCTATTATGCATGTTCGCCAATCGTAAAAATATCCGGAAATCTGGGCGCCAAGCCTGTTGAAACAACCTCCAAAATCTGAGAGCCTTGGTGGCACCATTTCTGCATAAGTTGACTCTTGGGATTGGCGAGCAAGCTATCGTATTTGACCTATTTTGAAGTCTTCAGAAAGTGGGTTACGTGTCCGCGGTCTACCCAGGTCATAGCATGACAGTTCCCGCGGCATATTGTAGCATTGTGAGACCATAAACTCCACTGTTGGTGAATCACTCGCTTATTTTCCCATCGCGAAGACTTCAAAAAAAAAGTGTCGAGCAAACGCCCATGAGGATATATACCCCACAGCTGCAATACCATACCGTGTTCATGGCGTTGGGCCTACTGCTAAATTACCGTAACCAGCACTCGCACCGTACTCGAGTACAAGACCGTCTCATCCAAGCCCGGTGCGTGTACGAGTAGCAACCCCCCCTCCGAATAAAATAAAATAAAATAAAAACGTTTGAACGAAAACATACCGTACAGTATTCTTTCTCAAGGATGTGAATAGGTGATGCAAGGGAACCCTCTCTATCTATAAATATCACAAGGGTGCCAGCATACATGGCGACCAAGGGCATTGCTGCAGGCCAACTGGGGGAAAGTTGCTCCATTATACGAAGGTGGGTTGGCATCATGATTCATTCAAAGCGCTCGTTTTGCATGATCCAGTATCATACCGTACCTTGAGCGTGAATGCCTCGGTCTTTCCACCAGTCTGCATAAATGTGCATAAACAAATGCAGGCTGGGTTGGTACTCTGGTATCGAATACGTTTCCTATTATGAATACGAGTAGAAGCTCGGATATGAGCAGAGCTTAAACCTCCGTGAACAGACTCGCACCACGAAAATGCACCAATTCATCCCCAGGAAGTGATAAGCAACACCCTCGGTCACGCTTACCACCACCCAATCATAACTTCAGTGATTTCACTCATCATGAGCTCCCACACTGACAGGTGCCCGGGGAAATGTTTTCGGACGAGACGGGACAGCCAACCAGCGAAACAATCCCTGTCTCGCATCTTCCTGGTCACTTGTGCTCGAGTGCAGCAACTCGGCCCCAGCAAGCTTTCCGACCAAGACAGCCTCCACAGCTCGGCACACCTTACAATGTGACTTACAAGCACTTTGCCCTGGGCCGCACACGCAACAGCACCTCCGGTATCTGTCGTGCAGTGCCACGCAATTACTGTCCACTCGCCACAACTAGAATCACCAGCCACACTCACTTCACCCACCCCCGGGATCCTTTTCCGGAAACCAACCAGCACACGAGCGGCATCCATAGCACAGCCCCGCAAAGGCCTTCGCAGAAAGAGAGGTGTGATGCCAGTACTATACCGTATTGCAGTAGGGTCTTGGCGACAGCGAAATTCCCAGCACAGAGCATCGCCAAATATGCAGCCAAAATTATGCGGGGTAACAAGCGTGCCCGCACGGTAGCGCAAGACATGAACGAAGCCGCGATATCGGTTTGGTGCGTGGTCTGCCAATATCCCATCAACTTATCACAATTTACCCGCAGGGTCGGATGGCTGCCCTGCGCAGCACGATGAGATGGACGGATGGGACGGGTTGAGGCTGTTTTCGGGGTTGCCTCCGGTTACCGTTGCACAAGTACTGCGCCAAGCTATGCATCTTCTTGCTCGTGTGATGTCTCCCTTTTCCCCTTCTGCTTCTTTTTCCCCGAGTAATCTTACTGGCACTGGTGCCCTACTGCCGTATAAGGTATTGGGGGAGAAAGGGAAGGAGCGTGAAAATTATTCGAGGAGTTGTAGGCGCCTATCTGCGGCGCTGGTAGATTATGAGAGTTCGTGATGGATTGGACGGAGTATTCTGTGGTGGTGGTGGGTTATCTGGGTATGGCAAGGTACGGTACGTGCACGACGGTTGAGAGGATTCGTTCGTGGCAACCTGTGGTACCATAGGTCAGCTTATTGTTGAGACGGCGGTGTTGCCGTGCCGGTCGAGGTGGGGCATACTAGATGGGTAAGATGAGATTGGAAGGGTAGAAACGGGTCGAGGTACACTGTGTGGGCTCTGGTATATTGGTTGGATTCGAATGTGCCAAGATACATCTATGGTTTACCCCAAGAGCAGTGGGAGGATTCAATTCAACTAAATGTGTTTGCCATGACACCATACTGGAATATAAAGGTTCTGACGCTTTGTTCATTAGTGCCTTCATCCCAAGATTGATTCCTACTGGACAAGTTTCATAACCTGGCCAAAAAAAGGCGTACCTGCAGCAGCATACCGGCACGATCGTCGGCCCGGGGCACATCAGGGAGGTCTCGGATCGAACTAGGCGTAAACAGTAATAGTGTACGAAGGCTCAAAACACAACTTCAATTCACGCCCAGATGGTGGCTACACCGCTTCATGTTTACAAGGACAATTGAGTTCGATGTTTGATTTAATCCAAATCCATATCCAAGCGCAGAAAGCAAAACGGAATCCCAAATTGTAAAAAAGTACAGACCAAACTATTGAAAACACAGTGCAAGGGGAACAAATAAAAGTACTACTTTCCAATAAACCCGTAACTGAAGGTCAAAGCTATCTAGACCGCAGAGAGGCCCACAATATTTGCGCAGAAGAGAAACCACCGTCGCATCCATGAAGCGACCATATCGATCATACTACCCGATGACACGTAATAAGGGCAGGAAGTACGTTAGGTATTATCAAAATCTCTCTAATCCCGAGAGTTAAGAGCAGCTCTAGCCTTATCGAAGAGGGCTTTGATATCATGAACTGCCTTGTCCTCGATATCATCCAAGAAAGCCTCGGTTTCAGCAACGAGCTCCTTGGTGACATCGGTAACGTCTTCAACCACTCTGCCAGATGACTCGTGGCCAGGCTTGTAGCGGGTACCATCAAAAATATCGCTCAAGTTTCCAGACCCACCACCGTTGTAGGCGAGGAGGTTGGGGGTATCAGATGGGATACCAGCGAGACAATCCTCCGAGGCGATCGAAATCATGTTTTTCTTGAGCTGGGCAGGAGTCAATTCACCAACAGCATATGATGAGCCGTGCTTTGGCTGAAGAGATATGAAGTAGGCAAGGAGCCCGGCAATATGGGGAGAAGCCATGGATGTCCCGGAAATAGTCTTGGTCGCATCATCGCTACCAATCCAAGTAGACAGAATGTTCAAGCCAGGGGCGAAGATATCTATGAATCATTAAACGGGAAAAGTAAGGACGGGTGATCGAGTTATGCATACCAACGCATTTTCCGTAGTTGGAGAAGTATGCCCTCTCGTCAGCAAGAGTGGAAGCACCAACGGTAACAGCCTTAGCGGCAGCAGCAGGCGAGTAATCGCAAGCATCGGCATTGTCATTTCCGGCGGCAACAGCAAAGTTGAGGCCCATCATGACAGCGGCATCAACAGCCTGGTCCAATGCGGTTGACTAAAAATAAAAAAAAAGTTAATTATTTCTAGTAGCATCATCCATCCTAAGGAGTTCGAACCTTTCCACCACCAAGGGACATATTGGCAGCCGAGCCCTTAAAATTCTTATCCTTCCCAGCAGCGGCAGCGGCAGCCCTCTTAAGATGTGATTCAGCGGCGTATTCAACACCCTTAACGACGTCCGACATCGTTCCGGATCCGTTAGATCGGAGAACTTTGACGGCATAGACGTTGGCCTTCTTAGCGACACCGTACTTCTTTCCTGCGATGGTGCCCGAGCAATGGGTTCCGTGACCATTGCCATCTACATCTTCGTCACCAGCAGGAATCGTTTTCCCCCAATGGGCACGGCCCTCAAAGTCATTGTGATCAATGTTGGTGCCAGTGTCAATAACATAAACATCAACATCCTTACCACCGTGGGCTTGGTGGATGTATTTGTTGTAGGAACCGAAGTTCAGACTCTCTTGGTGAGAGATACGGGCAAGACCCCAAGGGGCAGAGTGTTCAGTTACAGGATCCTCGAGAGCATAGACCTTGGTGTCTTTCTCAACGTAGGCAACCTGAGATGGGGGCGTCACGTTAGCTTAAAAGGGCTAAAGGCTAGCCCAAAAGGGCCATGTGCAACCCGCACTTGTGGTGGACGCATGGCCCTCGGCGAGACAAGTTCTCAGGACGGGGCTAAATGGAACTCACGTCAGGATGGTTACGGATCTGCTCCACAACAGATTCGTCAAAAGCACCGGAGTAACCGAGGAGGCCTCCAGAGATGTTATATGTGTGCTTGAGACCAATCAAGGAATCAATATCGACATCAGCAGAGCTACTTGAGTCACTTTCTCCGCGGATCAAAGGAATCTGGCTTCGCTTCCTGAGCGATGAGAGAGATGTTTCGTGAAGGTCGGTAACCCAGCTGTGATGTCCAGTAGCAGACGCACCATCGACGTGTTTCTTGAAGACTACAATGTAGCTGTTTGGAATTTCATGCTCGGGGGCAGAAATAGGGGTGACAAGAGGGGCGGGCTTTCCAAGGGCAGTATCGTGGATGGGGGAAGCGATAGAGACAGAGATGGAAGCAAGGAGCAACGCGAACTTAGCAGAAAGATGCATGATGAAGAGGGACAATTATTTGATGTAAATAGAGGGAGTAATGTGTGGGATTTGAGTTGGGACTTGTGGAAGGAATGAAGGGGATACGGAGGGTGGTGTTGGGAGGAGGAAGAGGAGGGAACGGATCTGGGGGAGCTGGGAAGGATAAAGAGCGCGGCTGCAGCATAGAAGGCGAGCTTTCGGTGGGCCATCGCTTCATTCTGGGGGCTGGGGTGCCAGTCTCAGAATTTAGTAAGCAAAGTCTGCGCCAACCACATTTGGGGAGCCGGCGGTAGGCGACTCTCCCTGTGTGGAAAAAACAACACTACTCGAGCAAACCTTCTGACATTAAAGTCACATCTGGATAGTGAGCGCCAAGAATTAAGGGCCCAAAGTCTAGTTCACTAATTTTTACTAAGGTCGTTCACTATAGCAAACTATCCTCTGCGGCAAATTCACCAGTGTGACCGCGAGGCACTGTTCCTTACAGCCAGAGATTCATTATAAGGAGGTTCATTATAGCCAGGTGCAACTGTGTTTCTGTGTTGCATGACACTGTGCCAGGATTCTTGGCGTGTATGACAGAGACATCCGAGCCACAGTCTCCTTGTCCCCCCTCAGCAAAGAGGTGGCTCTCAAGCTGGAGCGTGGTGACAACTGGAGAGGCACGGTATTGAAGGAGGGAGGATTATGGTATTTATTGTAGTTTTAAGAAGTATTGACAAACGGCCGAGGATCCCATAGCGAGGTCAGAGAAATAATCAGTGGCTTTGGTATAGTATGGGTAAGAGATGTTGGAAAAGCCCACAGGCACCATGGGGGAACAATTTGGAGTCTGGAGAGCCTTTTGCTTGTCTACGGCACCTAGGCAGTTCATTTGTGTGGCATCGCACATGGTGCCCTGCTCTGTGGCATTATGAGAGGAGCCATTTTGCGAAGGAGTTTCTGCATGATGAATACTTGAATACTTGAATAGCTCTGGTACGATAAGGGTACAGTAGTTGTAATTTGGCCATCAAATATAATACGGCAAAACTTTGCACTGTTTTCTGTTGGAACCTAGAACTCATTGCTTCTATGATTGTTTCCCTTATGGAGTACTGCGCCAGCACTCGAGTACAGCTACCGTACTCATTTCTATATTCTGGGTCCTAAAATTTAATATTCATACGGAAATTCTATTTCGCAGCATCAACCAAACTCAGGATGAAGAATGTTTGTGGTAACTTGTCATAGTCTGTTGGTGTTCCGTTCCTGTGGGAATGTGGGGCTGAAAAAGAGAATCTCGTATCATCCCCTTTGGCAATGTTTTTCGTTTCATTTTGGCACCCGGGCTCGGCCGTTTACTACTCTTTGCAAGTACCATACAAATGTAGGCGTTACAAGATGCGCCCACCGGCACAGGTTTTCAAGCGCTTTGCATTATATCATACCTTGACAGCATACGGTACTCGAGTGCCTTTGCCTTAGAGATTTTGCGGTTTTAGGATATATAGCTTAGGTATAGAACCTACTGTAACTGTAAACTTTAATTATCCCTTGCTTTAGGGCTGTCTCGCGGCACCGCTGCAACTGCCATTGCAACCCAACTCTGACGGCAGTTTCATCCCCAAACATCGCAGCAGCATCATAGCCTCCCTGAAGCACAACTCCTCTGGCATCAACTCCCCTCGACGCCCTCCACTCCCCCTCCCCCACCCCCACCCCCACATTGACCTCTACCGGACTTGTCTTCCCGATTTACTGCTACTTTGCCTTTCCGACCCTTAGATTTTATATTTCTTTTCCGATTCGTTTTATGACCCAAACGACTTGTTCAAAGCTCTTCCTATGTTAACCTCCTCCAACATGGCCTCTGCGGCTCCGCCGTCGTCCGTATCAATCCGGCGCCGTGTATCCTCTGCAGCTTCTGCGAAACCGAAGTTCATTGCCGAGATGAAACCTCTTCTCGACTCCCTGGAATCTTCTGCCTCAGATCCGGATATTCTTGTTCGCCTGCAATGGCTGTCACTGCTCAAGCGTAATCTCGTGGACTCTCCCGAAGCTAAAGGTTTGTTACTCCATGCTTCTTTTCGAGTCTACGCTTCGCTGTCTCTTTCCTCCTACTGACCGGACTTCTTGGGAAAAGATACGTTTCGAGCTCTCAAGGGGTTTAACTACTTGGTTTCGGCACTCCATTCCTGCTCTGGATTCTACACCTCCGAAAATCGGACGGATGAGGAGAAAAATCATTTCATAGAACTGATTAAATGTCTATTCGGTGTAATCTCAGAGGCTCTACTTAACCATCCCGGGAACAAGCGATTCTTTGCGAGAAGGATCGGCTGGGACAGTCTGGAGCAAGGTCTTGCTGCGACTGGACTCCCCACTGAGGCGCCAGACCAATTATTTGGACTTATCTTGGCCTTTGCGATGGACGACGCTACATTATCGAGTTTAGTGGTATCAGTTAAACGAGGGTTGGCGTCGGACGGCAAATCCGGGCAAGAGAAGGAGGTGGTGGACAAGGTACGGGCTAAAGTCAGAGGAAGCTTTGGCTCTAAAGATATACTTGTCAATGCAGAAATTACTCCATTGATCCTCAGCTTTCAAGTAGCGATGGCGCAGACACAAGAGTCTAAGATTACGACAGTTGCTGTTTTGCAAGCCCTATTATCTATAGCTTCTTCGAGCAAATCAAATCTGGCTGCTATGCATTCGACGGGCATACTGAGCACTATTATCCCACGGTTATGGGATCCGTCTGTCCCGGAATTGGAGCGGGCCATTCTCAAGGAGTTTGCTCAATATCTCATGCAGCTTGGGATAAATTGCTTGAACGATGCCAAGTATCTTTACAGACAGGCTATGGCGCATGATGCTGTTGCTTCTTTCCTACTTCAGGGCCTCAAGATCTCACGGACACCTCCGCACGTTCAATTTGACCTTTCACTTCACGGGTATGCGTCCATGGAGTTTAGTTCTATAGGTCGCTCATTCCCCCCCACCCACACGAATGGTTTCACGTTCTCCGCTTGGATTTGCGTTGATACCTTTGATCCTAAGATGCATACTACTATTTTCGGGGTTTTCGATCCAACACAGCGTTGCTTTGTTCTAGCTTATATAGAGCAAGACACTCGAAAATTCATTCTACAAACATCCGTGGCGTCACCACGAGCAAGTGTTAGGTTTAAATCCACTGTTTTTGAGCCCCAAAAATGGTATCACATTTCACTCGTGCATCGGCGGCCTCGGACTACTTCGGCGGCGAAGGCTGCCCTTTATATAGATGGTGAATTCGTAGAACAAGTCAAGGCAGCCTACCCTCAACCCCCGCCAACCTCTTCGACGCCCGTTCAGGTTTTCCTCGGAACTCCATCGGATTTGTCGCCTCGTATTGGCCAAGGGGTAGTCTCATCGAGATGGAGTCTTGGGACTGCTCATCTATTTGAGGATGTCCTGTCAGACGATCTGATTGCCGTGCACTACCGCCTCGGGCCCTGGTATTACGGGAACTTTCAAGATTGTCTGGGGTCTTTTCAAACATACGAGGCCTCCGCAGCATTGAATATGCGCAACGAGCTTATGCACCCTGGGAAAGAGGAAAAGAGCGATATAATATCTGCCATAAGGAGCAAGGCGTCAGCCATACTGCCGGAAGCCAAGGTGTTACTCAACCTTTCCGCACAACAAATTCTTGACGATAGAAATGATAATAACATAGACGAGTCTCAATTAGCGAAAGCTCTTTCTCGGCCTGCATTAAAGAATCTACAATCCCTGATGAGGGGGGGGGCAGTAGCAGTTAATGGGGCAATTCCGTCGGTGAGCGAGGCCTTATGTTTGACACATGGAATAGCAATTATGACTGGCGAACCAGTTGTCATTGTTCCACAATCCCTAGATGATGCCGCTTGGTCAATCGGTGGCGCAGCCGCTGTGGGTTTAAAGATGGTTGAAGTCGCAAAGACTGCAAAGCAAGTTTGCAGGGCTGTGGAGATTCTTTTCGAAATCACGAAAGGCTCTTGGAGGAATAGTGAGGCTATGGAGAGAGACAATGGATTTGCAATTCTAGGGCATCTTATTCGGACAAAGGAAGGGAAGAATATTATTGGCAAGGATTTGCTAAGGGTCATCTTGGAATTCGTGGGCTTCAAGCATGGCGCCCCGGAGGAGAGTTTTATCATTAATCCTCTTGCATATAGGATTCTGCTTGTTGATTTTGACATGTGGAGGAAAGCGGATACAGAAACCCAAAAAGAATACTTTGCACAGTTTGTGACATTTTGTAATGGGAGCAAATATCATCATTTCAATTCTAAGAGGCTGTTCCGTATGCGTAAGCACTTCCCGGCCCCCCATCATTCTACTTAGAGACTTTCACTAATATACGACCATTCTGGCCTGTTTGTTGTTATAGGGATCGTCAAGAAATTAATATTTGCTCTTAAGGGTGAGGTATTCTCTCGTGAGGTGCTTCCTGATTTTATGGCTGCCTTCAAGGCGCTTGTGAAGACAAATATGTCTGCGGATGTTCTCCGATCTCTAGCTCTCTTCATCACCTACTCATTACACAAGAATAACCCCGCGAAGCCATTAAGAGTTAAAAAGAGTAATGTACAATTACGCCGACAGCCAACTCTGGGTGTCGGTATCGCAGGTGCAACTCTATCGCCAGTCAAGTCCATGAATGACCTGAGTAGTGATGGCCTTACTAGGCAGGAGGTCGGGGTTATGGTTTTAGAAATGTTCCAAGATCTTTTGTTTGAAGACGGAAATGGGGTTGGCAATATTAAGAAATTTGCTAGGACAGTTACTAATAAGGTATGTATTCTTAAAAAAAAATTCTCTATTTTGAGGAAGGCTTTGGCCTCGAGGCACGTTCAATATCTGTGTATCTTGGATCGTGGTTGGGTGATAACGATTATGGTCTATTCTCAAAAGCACGTTCTGATGCTATATTTTTTTGTGAAGTCGCTAATGTCTCAATAATTATAGTGGCTGTTGTATCTACTGGCCGAGAGCGACCCTAAAGTGGTGATTATTGGCGCTAAGATTCTAGCTCGGTTACTGGTTGTCCATGGCGGCAGCTACGTCTCGAAGTTTGGGTTAAAAACAGGGGGGTTTATTGCTATGCGGAATAGACTGAAGAGATGGTGGAATATGGCGCCTCTGTGGCCCATATGTTTTGCCATATTTTTTGGGAAGGATGTAGCCAAGATTGATGTTTCGAGGCCACTCGATTTGTTTAGCCTTGCTGAGATGTTCTCCGATGCTGGGAGCGGAAAAGTGGCATATCCTGAGATGTTGCCAGTCATCGCGGGGATGCTGAAGGCCGGCCTTGGTGCTATCGTTGCGGATCGGGGCGAAGAGGGAACCAGTGGGTCGAGTGATAACAAGGAGCCAGATGATGGTAAACTACAAACATCAAAGAACACTAGAGCGCGCTCATTATCGCTCAGCGACAAGTCACCCCAGTCTGGTAAGTACCTGGTTGGTGGTCAGCCCAAGTGGATAGGCTAATAACTTTGTCCTAATATAGCATCGAATAAAATAGGGGAGAAACGGCTTGGGGAGCTGGCGGGGATGCTCAATACACTTATACAATTCTTTGCGCACTTGCACACCAGTTGCCCGGCCTTCCGGGAGTTTTGTGCAACTTCGTCCTTCATCAAGGAGATGCTTGGAATCCTGTTTCCAATCGTTTGTAGCTCTGATCATGTCAGCGCAGAAACGGAGTTGAATTCGAAGGATTCAGCCCTGACATTCGATGGTGGGGACGTGGTGATTCGACCTTTGGCTTCAAATGTTGCTCCTCCCATTGTCCGAACTGTAACTGTTGACGAGCCTCCTAGCCCAACTACACCGCGATCAGATAGGTTAAGGAGAGGCTCCAGCTTTATACTTGTGACATCAGAGCCGACGCCCTATATTCCTTCTGCCGCGCGCCTCTCGCCAGCCATTGGGCCTGGGTTGAGAAATAGCGGCAGCGCAGTGCCAGGCCTGAATGTTTCCAATTCAGTCGTGGAAAGCCTGCTTGAGCTTGTTATGACAGTGTTTTCAGACTTAGTGCTGGAGAGGAGAGAGTTCACAGGATTTGGACTGAGCACAAAGGTAGGAAACATGTCGCTCAAGGACCAACGGCAGAAGTCGCCTGTCCTGACGCTGATATCGCTTCAGATTCCTCCTGGATTTCAGGAGCACCAGATTTACTTCGAAACTTATCTACTCCGGAACACCTTGAATCATCTCAGTAACGTTTTGGGGTTTGATAGAAAGAAGCTTTGCGAGCCACGGGTCTTGACCAGCATTGGAAGATTTGCGGCCCACATGACTGACTGTGTTTATGAAGGTTAGTGTGGTTAGCCACCCCTAGCTTGTGGTCAGCTAACATTTTTAGGGTGGTTCTTAAATGGGGCTGAAAGCTTGCTCGATTTCGTTGGAACAATACTGGAATATCTGCAACGGCCGGAAGTAGCCAAACAAAAGAGTGTTCGACTATGTAGCCAAACTGTAGCAAGTCTAAGAGCTGCAGTGTCGCGGCTAGTTCTTTTCAGACTGTCAGAACTTGATGATCCAAAGTCAGATTCACAACAAGTAGTTGGTTTTCTCGGAAAGATGATGTATTGGCAAGCGGTCATTCTTTCACCGGAAAACACAGAGGGGGAGTTTACGAGGCTTATATGCTACCTTCTGTATACTCGGTTGATAGACCAACAGCAGGACATAAAACTCGCCGCTGCTAATGTTTGTACTCCTGCTCGGCTTAGTTTGATGTTTTCTCTAGGGCAATGATTACTTACCATGTTTTTTTATATTTAGATGCTGCGGATTGTTTTAGTACAGAAACCAGCAGAGACTTCGGCATTACTAAACCAAGCCAAGACAATAGACCATAAGCAGTTGTCTTCAGGCTTTAAAAAGTTGATGGAATTGGTAGGACGTTTTCGTTAAGCTTTGTTGAATTGAAAAACTCACATATTTTTTTAGGACAGCGGCACTTGGCTAGACTGGGTTGACGATCATCGGGAAGATCTAGATGCCTTTTTCTACGGGGCTCTCTCCAAGGCGTGGGAGTCTTTCGTCGCAGAGGAAAATAAAAAAACTACAGAAACTGCGAAAGCTCGATCTTCAAAGCGCAAGGAAAAGTTGAGGCAGTGGATTTTAGAGGACATGAACAACGAGGATGTTTATCATCGCCACGAGTCTGCCTCCTCGCACTGGATGGTCAACATCTATAACTCGGAGCATCTTAAATTTCAGAGAGCCACACAGGATCAACAAGACAGTTTGAGCTATGTTATCTCTTCATATTCAAAGCTTGAGACAGATCTCATGAGGCCATGTGGGCTACTTGATGACGGTCAGGAGACTAAATGGCGGTTAGACTTGACCGAGGGGAGGAATCGAATGCGAAAGCGGATGTTACCGGACTCAAGTGCTCATTTACACAACTACCAGCCAAAACGGAGGCTTACAGGTGGCTTGGGCGGGAATACTGGACCAAGCAAATCCCATTCACTCTCTGTGGAGGATGACGAGATCAGTATTATCACAACTAGAGAGACAGACTCACTAGACCAGTCGCAGCACAACTCGGCCCGCGATGGAGGTGAAGACGATTTTGAGGAGGACTACGAATTGGTCGACGATCCACGAGAAGACGATGACGGTTGGGAAGATAAGAACAGAAAAGTCATGAGAACCATCCAGCATGGTGATGTGGTTGAGTATGTGCAAAATGTCTCCAGGCTGGTCGGATTGGATGCAGTGGAGGGGCTCCTCATCTTGGGGAAGAACTGCCTATACCTTATTGACAACTTCTTTCAACGGTCCGACGGAGAAATTGTGAACGTCTGGCAGGCCCCCAAGGACGAAAGGGATCAGTATCTGCAGATGATTTCCGGAAGAGAGGCAGGGGATCGAAAACCTGTCTCTGTTAACAGCGATCATGAAACTAGGCATTGGCCATTTGAGGATATGATCAGCATTAGTAAACGACGATTTCTGTTCAGAGATGTAGCTTTGGAACTATTTTTCTCGGATGGCCGGAGCTACCTTTTGACAACTATGTCTGCCAAAGATCGAGACTCCTTGCATTCTAAGCTCCTGTCAAAAGCCACCAATGTTAATAACAGTCCGGCATCGCTACATGTCGGAGATGCGTGGCGAGTCGAAGCACTAAGGACCCAGGATAACGCGACAAACTTTGGATCCAAACTTGTTAACGTCTTCACATCTAACATTCCCAATCCCGCGACAAGAAAATGGATTAAAGGGGAAATCTCAAATTTTCATTACCTTATGCTTGTGAACACAATGGCAGGGAGAACTTTCAATGACTTGACCCAGTACCCTGTCTTTCCATGGGTTCTGGCAGATTACACTAGCGAGGAGCTGGACTTGACAAATCCGAGAACCTTCCGAGATTTTTCGAAGCCTATGGGAGCGCAGACACAGGATAGGCAGCACGAATTCCGGGAGCGATATCGCTCTTTCGAGGAGATTGGCGACCGACAAGCTCCTCCCTTCCATTATGGAACACATTTCTCATCGGCCATGATTGTTTGCTCGTACCTTATCAGACTCCAGCCTTTCGTCCAGTCGTACCTACTTCTACAGGGCGGATCATTCGACCACGCGGACAGGTTGTTTTATTCCATTGAAAAGGCTTGGGCGTCGGCTTCGAGAGATAATATGACTGATGTCCGAGAGCTGATTCCCGAGTTTTTCTTCTTACCAGAGTTCTTAGTAAACTCTAATGCATACAACTTTGGTATGAAACAGGGGACCGATGAAGCTATTGACTCGGTCAAGCTCCCACCATGGGCAAAGGGGGATCCCAAAATATTCATTGCAAAACATCGGGAGGCGCTCGAGAGTCCATACGTGAGCCAACATCTCCATGAGTGGGTTGATCTTGTGTTTGGGTTCAAACAGCGTGGTGAGGCCGCTGTTGAAGCGACCAACGTGTTTCATCACCTCTCATATCACGGCGCAATCGATTTAGATAGCATACAAGACCCCGTTGTGAGGCTAGCTACAATAGGAATTATTCATAACTTTGGTCAAACTCCTCATCAAGTCTTCACTAGGGCACATCCAGTGAGGGAGGAGATAACCCACAAAAGTGCGAGGTTAGATGTTGGGGCTGAATTCTTAATTAGACTTCCTTTTCCTCTTCTCGGTAGGTTTTGGTTACTCCAAAATCAATAGGGCTCAGCTAACAACTATAGATAATGGCGAGAGAGTTAGCTCTCTTGTGTACTCAACCAAGTATGAGCGGGTGTTTTGCTCAAGCTCCTTTAGACTCAATCTTCCCCCCACGTACGATAAGTATATGGAGTGGGGGTTCACCGACGGAAGTGTGCGGTTCTATCATTTCGATAGCAAGAAAGTGAGTCATAGCACAGCCGACTCTTTTCTCGATTGCTGAAACTGATTGAAATAGCTATGCGGCCATCATGAACATCTGCACCAGGGGCAGGTATCCTCCGCTATCTTCGCTGACCCTAGGACATTGATTACTGCTGGGACAGACGGCACGATTTCCATGTGGCAAGTTCAAGCTACTTCAAGATCAGTTGAGCTTCAACTCAAGACATCCCTGTTTGGGCATGTCAAGCCAGTTACTATCATGGCAATATCAAGGTCTTTCAGCACTCTTGTTAGCGCCTCAAGTGATAATACCATCCTTGTTTGGGACCTGAATCGGCAAAGGTTCATAAGGCAGCTACAGAGCGATGCTGCGGTTCAGGTATGTGGGAATTGGTGGTGCATTTGTACAGACCACTAATTCAACATTTAGTGCGTAAGTGTCAACGATGTCTCGGGAGATATCGCTGTTTGTAAAGGTAACAGAGTGACCATGTACACTTTGAACGGCGAGCACATCCTTACGCAGAACATCTGCGATTTGCCTGAAGACAATGTTTTATGCTGCGCCTTTTATGAGGGTCTTGGAAATGAGTGGTTAGAAAGAGAGTTATTCTTCACAGGCCATAGACGCGGAGTAGTCAACGTGTGGAGCAAAGCTATTGTGGATGGGAAATTCAAGCTTCTGTCTGTCAACACTCTCCAGCACGCCAACCAGTTCCAAACAGATGCTCAGGTGCCCGCAGCCATTTCGGCTATCCATCCAGTGCCGCAGGCAGTGTATACAGGGGATGAAAATGGAAGAGTTGTATGTTCCCCTTTCCTTTGAATCATCTACCTTTCAAGCGCTAATATTATCATCAGCATGAGTGGGATTGCCAACTGGTTCAACGGAATCAATCGCCTGTTCTTGTTCGATAGACTTGTTACCATTAGCGGGGCGTTACGTTTTATGATCTTATGGGTTGCTCTAATGTCCTCTTCTCTTCTGTTTTTTCCGCTCGCTGTCTTCCCCCCCCTTAAAATCCTTATGTTTTCCCGGGGTTATGATACTTTCTATGTACACAATAGCTGGTTTCACATCTACTTGATTCTTAACTAGAGGTTCACCAATTATCACTCGTGTATCACTAAACGTGGATACCTGCCCTACTATAGAGTATCCGGGAATATTTGCACATTTTAGGCCCTGGAAACTCGTTGAATTGGTGGTCTGGGATCAGGGCTTGGCTATTGTGCGAGGGTGTGTGCTTGGTGGTATGATATAGAGAGATTGGGTGACCTGTGGTGAGCTCGAAAAGAGCCCTTGTGGATGGCAGCTCACCATGAGTATTATACTGTAGAAGGTCTAAATTGAGTTGGTCTAAACTTAGAGCTGCTGTACATAAGAACATTAGAATTAGTGTAGCCCTGAGACTATTAGTTTCTGGTGTCTACAGGTTTTTATATTTTCCTACTCCTTGTCCTTTCCATCTGCCTTGTCCCGTGTGGTTGAATCGTGTCTCCGGCTCTATACTTGCGGAAAGGGCTAGAAATTTAACTAGTTTTTATATTATGGTCGAAAAAAATTGGGAAATTTGGAAATTAAAAGTCAGAAACACGGTTGCCCGATTGGCTCGAGCAGACCAAACCCTCCAATCAAAAGCCCAGAAGCCCGATGGCCGTTTCCCGATTTTTTCTACCGGGAGCTGCATAAAACTAGTATGATAGAACGGAGTTTCAATACAAAAAGTTGCCGCAACCTGAACGACCCTTGACTGGCCATTATTATACTGCTTAGGGCCTGTTTGGATGAAATGGTTCCGTTCCGTTGGCACATACAAATGACCATTTCCTTCTGTTTCGAAAAGGTGTAAGCAAAATGACTGTTTGGTACAAATGGTAGCAACCATTCTGTTTCTTATTGGTGACAACAAGATGGTTGCCATGTAAACATATCATGAAAAATTTTCCATGTAAAATAATTACCTTCTATGTAATAATATCAGTTTTAACAATCACTGATTCCTATCAACCTACATTTCAACCAATCTAATGGCCAGTATGATACTAGTAAAATTCCTTTAAGCAGGCTAGTGTGAAAATTTTTCATGGAGCAACAGGAAATGGTTGACCCTTGGCGACCACCATTTCCACAGATCAAACCATTTCGCAACGGAATGGCTGCCACTTCTTCCTTTTTTGCCAAACAGGCCCTTAGACTGTTAGGTGGTAGCTTCGGCGTGAGGTATTCCGACAGCTAGGACCTGGATCGTGATTATATCGGAGAACTCGTTAAGAAGACACGAGTAATGTAGGCTAGATATAATATTCACTTCGGTGTAGATAGTCGAAGTATTGGTAACGATATAAAAGTGTGAATAACTTATTATATTGATAAGATCTCTGCTCCGTGCTTGTTGTTTTTAATAGCAGCGAAGATGCTTCGATATTTATATTCCGCGTCTGAGCAATCGCGGTATACATGCTAACTCTATACTAACTAAGTACCTTGCCCGCAACTCTGCGAACTTCACCTGAGTGCGAACACTCGTAGACCCTGAAAGCTCTCTACCACACCTTTTGCTCCGATGGTCAACTTATCGGTCTGCGCTTTCATTATTCCTGATGGTGTGGAGACCACGTCAGGTGTTAGCTCATCCGTTTATCCGTTGACGACAATGGCTACGAATTATCTTGCCCTCGTGCTCGTCGAGGGTAGTCTAACTCGCTGCACACAAGATGGCCAATCTTCCTTGGTTGGTTCCGTCGAGAATTTAACTTGCAACTGCATGTTGTATTCTGGTCTTCCGGCATTACACGACTTGTCCTCGGGATCGTACCTATAGGCTTTTTCCCTCGGACTCCATCTTTTACCAACTTGTCCTTTGTGGATGCACCCGATCCACTTACTGGGCATAGTTACCACCTTCATACTCTATACGACTTAGTAGGTACGAGGGGACTAACTTTCGTGCGAAACGTCCTGTTACTTTCAACCCACTCTTCCGACTGTCTGCCTTCAAGTGTCTGTAACTTTATGCGCCGTCGTCCGATTCACCTGCTTCCACTTGCATAAGGTGCCCGGAGGTCTCCCCTCATATATCCTGCGAACAGGATCCGGTCGGACGGACGGCCGCGACGTAT
>Ga0307517_10001353_pt1 | contig 41128 bp, 30 predicted proteins | sample 23_EM_MG_FD_194515 | JGI IMG/M metagenome (GOLD analysis project Ga0307517, IMG submission 194515) | Populus trichocarpa ectomycorrhiza microbial communities from riparian zone in the Pacific Northwest, United States - 23_EM | ecosystem: Host-associated > Plants > Roots > Unclassified | place...
TGGGTTGTGTGGTAATGTTAATGATGAAGAAATTATATTAGTGATGAAGTGATATTGTTGATTGATAATTAATTGATGAAAAATTATATTGGTGATAAATTGATATTGTTGATTGATAATTAAATGAATTATGTGGTAATGTTGTTGATGAATTAATTAAATTAGTAATGATTTGATATTGTTGGTTTGATAATTAATGTGGTTTTGTGGTGGTGTTATTGACGAAATAATTAAATTGATGACAAGTTGATTGTTTTGATATATAATTAAATTGATAATGAGGTGACATTATTGATGTAGTAATTTAATTGGTAACGAAATGAACCTGCAGGAGTGGGCGAGGCTACAGGAACCACTCAGCAGATAGGTTCAGCTAGCAGAACGCAAACAGCAGGTAGGTGTATAACACCTTGAATTTTTCTAAACTCTAAATATTTAAATTATCTCCTCGATCAATGAAATTTTATGCGCCATGCTGATAAACTTTCCCATGATCATTTAATTTGTGAATGGGCGACTGGTAGGCCAGTTATCTTGGTATGGAACTGGTACCCTGTGAATGGGTGGTTGTGAGCTAATTATCCTGGTATGGATCTAGTGCCCTGTGAATGGGCGACTGGTGAGCCAGTTATCCTGGTATGGAATTGGTTCCTTGTGAATGGGCGACTGGGGGCCAATTATGGAACTGGTGTGGACAATTACAGATTTTAGATTATTGATTTTGTGATTAATACTGGGAAGATAGGTTGTAAATTTGGAAACTTCTTTGTAAGTAATTAATATATATAAATGTAAATTTTAAACGCTCTAATTGAACATGGTTATCATTTGAATTATTATGCAGGTTCATCTCAATATCGCGCATTCTAATAGCCTTAGTGATTACTCTTATTACTAGTAGCTCTTTTGAACATGTAAATCAATAATAATAATAAATATTTCCTATATATTTGGAAAGTCATTTTGTTGTGTATGTATGCACTTAAATGGATTAGCTTAGTTAAACTTGTATTCTATTGTGTAATTATGTTTCTAATTATAATGGTGTTATATATATATATATAAGCACGTAGTTAATATCGTTTGTTTATTAAATCTATAAACTTTGATTATGTATATACTTTTAAAATAATTGTTTTTCTTTATTATAGTTAACATGATTACTCTTCGAATTGATATGTTAGAGAATGTAAAATATTGTTGATTGAGAAATGTTGGAGTATAATAAAAGCATTGAATTGTGAAAATGGTTTATTAGGGATTGGTGTCGTTTTTGTCGATAACTTGGGATAGGCTAAATTAGAGGAAACCCTGCCAAAATTTTTGTATAAAAAAAATTCATGAATTTTTAAATATATTGCTAGAAATTTTGGGGCTGTTACAGTATCTTCATCTTCAACAAGTTAAAAGGTATGTACTGTGATTCAATATACTAGTTAATTTTCCTTTTTTCATCTTTTCTTTGTTTTATTAACAATATATTTTTGTTTTGTTTTTTGTTTTTTAATATTGTAAGTAGGTAAAGTCTAGAAATAAACACACTATCAAGATAAGCATCTTTTATTTCTAAAGTCTATAGTTTTTTTTTAATTTGTTGTCTATTTTATAGTTTGTATTGCCATAATATTGAATATTTTGTGAATTTTAATTGTTATTGTTGAATATGCCTTGTAAATGTTAATTGAATATATAATATTAAATTTAATTGTTTTATCTCAATTTTACTCTATTATTGCATAATAGAGTGTTTGATTGTTTCCATGAAATTTAAATTTTTTTTAGATGAATTTATATAGATGTTAGTTGAATATTTATAATTAAATTTTATTTTTTTTCTTTATTTTATTGTTAAATTTGTATAGATGTTAGGTTATATATATGATTTTTTTCTTTATTTTACGTTTAGAAACATTTTATTATCATTTTGAAAATGAAATGAATTTGAAAAATATGAAATTTTTGGTATAAATAAAATAAAATCAACTGGTTTGTGGAATATATATTGTCAATATTTGCAGGTTTGAAAAATTTGGGTAGTCTCTAGTATAAGGGAGGTGTTGTCGATTTTTTTAAAATAATCAAATTTGATTATGTAATTATTTGTCCAATTTGTTTAGATGCGTAGAATGAAATCAACAGCATGTCGTTAGCATATGGTTGCAGCTAGTTCTTCTAGCAGCGATGATGACTTGTCCTTAGGTGCCGATCAAGAAGAGGCACCTGCGCCAACTCACGATGTTGTCTTCACATCGGGGTCAATTCACCTGTAAGTACGAGGCACATCGGAATGACGATCTTTCAATGTATGTTTGTTTTAGTTTTTTTATTTTTTACTTATAACATAATTTGTGAACAACTAATTAATATTTCATTATTTATTTTTATTTTTAGGTTCACAAACATCGAGGACGCCCGAGTAATAACATCGGCGTTTAAATCGTCGATAGAGATTCCATTATTTCCATGGAGTCAGGTTTCCAGACATCCTGATTGGCGGCCCATAGTGTCTCAATTGTTGGGAGCTCCCAATCAGTATCGAGCACCCAGTCTGAGGAGTACGTGGCTTTGAAACAACAATATCAGCAACTCTCTACGGATTATAAACATCTCCGCCAGATAATCATGGAAATTAAATCACAGATGGCTAGTACGTGTGCGCCCTTTTTTTGGGCGTATGGTCCCTGGAATGACCAGTCTCTTCCGGCTCCGCCATTGTTCTAGTTCAATACCTTTTTGGAAACACTCTAAAATTGTATTAAATATTTTGATGAATATTATTTAATTTTATTTTTAATATTTATACAATTTTATTTGCTTAATTGGTATTTTTACTATTATTCTCTGCAATTTTATATTATTTATTCTACACAATTTTAATTTTTTAAAATATCACCGACGGATTTCCGGATGGCATTATGTCGTTGGTATTTCACAGAGAGTTGCAAAATATTTACTGCATATTCCATAATCACCGACATCTTTATTGCATCGGTAATTTTACCGATGGAACTACTGGCGGAATTAATCCATCGGTATATTTCCAACATGAATTTTTTTTTTGGCGCGCATTTTGTGTCTTTAAAACCATCAGATTTTTTTTACCAACAGAATTATCGATGAACGTTATGCCGACAGACGTATTCCGCTGGTGATTTAGTCGGTAAAAGTTTTACCGATGAACTTGCAATCTTACACCGACGGATAATGGTCGTCGGTAAAACTGTTAAATGTTGTAGTGTCAATGATCGCTAAGTATTTAGCCCCTTCATGTGTTAAATTGCTAGTAATCATAGGTTAACATGTTGGCATAAGATCTTTGTTGTTGAACCTACTTTCCAAAGTTTCAATGAAATAATGAGTTTGTCCTTCAATTGTATTTACGACTAGCAATATTCATTTTCCTTAGAGAGTTTCCCTATAAGAACTTACAAATACACCTTTGCAGTCTTGCATAATCTAATAGACTCAATTCATTTCTTTTACCAAAATCTTTTCTACTAAAATGAATTTTGAAAATTTGAACTTGCTTTTGGTTTCAAAAATAATTTGATGTTTATTTAAAAACAACATGAATCAAACAACTCCTCCATCAGGATGACCAAACTCTAAATCAGAGAATATGAATAGAAAAAAATAAATTGTCACCCTCACAACATGACTCTTGAGCCAAGTTTTTTAAATGTATGAATAAAAATACTTAGTGAATTCGATGTTCATGGACTTATAAAATGCATCTCTTTGCAAAGTCCAAACCAGCACACTAGACAAAATCAAAGTTTATTGATCTTAATTGCTTGTGCTTTAAATGAGAAAAGACCATCTTTGTTATCCCTTTCACGTTCTAAAATGAATATATCCCTTGTGAACATGTTTTGAGCCTGAATAAAGTTTCTTTCATGAAAAATCCCGACTAGGATCACACACCATACTGGGGGGCAAGTGAAATTTCAATGATAAAGAATGATGAAAAAGTCGTGAGAAAGCCAAAAGGAAAAGGAAACTCAAATGCTAGGGGGCATGCCCAAATCACAAGAAAAAGTGAAATCTAAAACAAAGTGAGTATGCCCTGGCCAAAACAAAGAAGAATGACAAAATAAAAGATAAAAGACACAACGAGTCGAGCTGTTGATAGTGATTCTCAGTCTTTAAAACCTTGAAACACTCTTTGAGTCTTATGAATCATTTTCTTTCATATAAAAAAAACCACATCCTACGTTACGTACCTTTAAAAGTCCTTTCTAATCAAGTAAGCAAGCGACTTGGAACAATAAACTATGCTCTCAAATGCAAAGAGTACATTTTCATGAGAGTCATGACATCAAGAACAAACTACCTATTATTATTCACACTGATAAAATGAGTGTTCAAAAGAGACAATTTTTTCTCAAACAAAACCTCAAGCTTTTTCTCGAGCCTTTTGCCTTGGAATCCATAAAAGCAGAAGGTCACCTCATATTGTACCTCCACCAATGACAATATTACCAGCATAAGAACTAATCATCTTCTTTCCAAAAGAAATAACCAGGGGGTTACAAGATTTCAAAAGCAAATTGTTTTAAATTCACATCAAAATAATTTTTGTTCTAAAAAAAGCAAGATCAAGATTTCAAGATTCATTCTAGACAAAGATTCCTTCACCAAAACCAAAAAGGAGAAAGGAAAAAGGGTTACTCAAAACCATTATTTGTCTGAGTCGCTGACAAAGCACACTTAGGGGGCAATGACCCGTACAAGGGGTAATATTGTGTTAAGAAGGGGATTTGATCTTTTCAAGTGATATAAAAAAAAGAAAAAAAAGGAACATTTCCTACAACGAGACAAGGGGGCATTCTTGCTTACAAAAAGCATTTTGATCTTTTCAACAAGTGACACCGAATGTTGTTGACATTGAGAAAAGGAATTAATGAATGATCGTGTCAAATTGATTAACAAGACAGAGAATTTCTAGCAAGTAAATGGGTCACGATGGGCACCATAAAGGCTGAGCTGTGTAAAATTGCAAATATTTTGGAAAAGACTTACATGAGCCAACTAGAGTGGACAAGAAGCCGAGTGAAAAAAGGACTCAAATCAAAAGTAACAAGACTTCATAGAGTGAGAAGAAATGGGGACCTATATTTCCAAGCAGGTAAAGGTGCATGCATATCATTTAACTCTAAAAATTAAACAATGTGTTTTGCAAAAGAAATCCCTAACGGGATCCATCAAAAGGAAGGCAACCTCAAAAAGGCCAAAATTGAAAATGCTTTTGAAAATTTTTCACTTTTGAGAAATTTTTGACCTGGGCAGGCGGCCCACGAGAATTAGGCCATCGAAAAAATCTTTGTATTTTTTCCTATATGCAGGTCACCCATTACAATGAGACCCCTTCTAAAAAATCCTGTATTTTTCCACCTGGCTAGGTCACCCATTACAATAAGACCATCTCTGAAAAATCTTTATATTTTTCAAAAAAAAAGAAAAAAAAAAAAGAAATCTCCCTCTGTATTTTTTTTTATCTTTGGGCAGGTCTCCTGAAACAATTTGACCACTTGCGAGTTTCCTCGCATTTTATCATCGGGCAGGTCGCCTAGAACAATTTGACCACAGGCAGGTCGCCTGGAACATTTAGACCATGGGCAGGTCATCTGGAACAAATAGACCACTAGTGAGATTTCTCGCATTTTATCATCGGGCAGGTCGCCTGGAACAATTTGACCACTCGCAAAATCCTTTTCGCGTTTCTTCTTCCTATCGGGCAGGTCGCCTGGAACAATTAAACCACTCACATTTTATCATCAGGTAGGTCACTTGGAACAATTAAATCAATCACGAAATTCTTTTCGCATTCTTCTTCTTATCGGACAGGTTGTCTGGAACAATTAGATCACTTGCGAAATTCTTCGCATTTATTTTTTTTACTATCAGGCAGGTCACCTGGAACAATTAGACCATTTAAAAAAAATAAAAAATTGATTTTTCATCAACAAGGGAAGTCGCATTTCAAATGACTAATTTTTCGATTTCAACATCTCTCAATGAAGGTTGTTTGTCAATCTAGTGTTTTTGAAGTTTTTCAAGACTCCATAAAAAAAAACTTCTTTTTTTATGTCTACTTTTCTTTATAAATTTACTACACAAAGCCAAAAGAAAACAAAATTTTTGAATGTCCTTGCATCGTAAATATTATAAAGAGGGGGCAACTGTCATAACCCAATTTTTTACTCTTTTATTCTTTTTATTTTTATTTTACTATATTTTCTAAAAAATACTAATGAAAAAAATGAAAAAATAATGATGAAAAACAAATAAAAATGAAATGAATGAAGAATAAATTAAAATTTGGGCTAAGGCAATATAATTGGAAGTTTGGAGACTTAATTAAAATTTGGATTAGTTTAATTAACTAGATCAAGGGCTTAATTGAAGAATTGATAAGTTTATGGACTTAATTGAACTTGAAATTAGTTTAATTAATGAAATCATGAGCTTAATTGAAGAAATACCAAAGTTTAGAGCAATTAAGGACTGGATTGAATAATTCAGAAAAAGAAGGATTGTGTTGTAAGTGGTGCTAAAATCCAGGGGTCCAATTACAATTTATCCAAGGGCTTGATTACAAAATTACGAAACCTCAATGACCAAATAAAAAATAACCATTTGAATTGGGAAAACAGAGTCGTTTCAGAAAAATATTCGTTACATTCTTCCTCAAAACTGTTTCAGTAGTTAAGGCAGTGGAGACGTTTCAGCAGTAAAGGCACTAAATTATTTCAGTTATAGGACACATATCACGGCTATTATCCCTCCTACATGGCATTACCAAATCGGCCGTTACACCGCATTCTCTAGCCTTATAAAAAGCCAGAGAAAGGCCACGAACGAGGGGGGAACAAGAAAAAAAAAAGAAGAAACAGAGAACAGAGAGAAACGGAAGGTGAGACCAAACCGTGGTATTCCTGCAACAACTCTAGAGCCATCTTTAACAGCAACAGAGCATTCCAAGAGACCACACAGGACGCAGACAGACATAAGGGGGAGCATACAAAAGAGCAGAAGAGAAACCAGGAGGACAAAAATAGAAGATACAGGAAGAAGAGAGAAAAAAAAACAGAGAAAATAAGAAAAAAGAAAAAGCAGATAAACAGAGAGGGAGGGAGAGAATCCTGAGAGCAAAAGAAAGCAAGAGATAAAACAGAAGAAGGAAGAGGACGTCGCCCGGCCAGGTCGTCCCCAACGTCTTTATCTTCGATCTTCAAGCTACAAGTCAGTAGCATTCTTCTTCCCTCGCTTTTCCTTTTTAATTACATTAGCATTATTGCTAGTATGCATGAGTAATTCATGTATGCTAAGCAACAGTGCCCGAGCTGGTCACTAGTTCGGCCAGTGACTATGCCAGGCCTGTTGAGTCTCGCCCTGCCCGTATGGTTGGACTAGACCTGGCCTTAAAAAACATAAAACTAAAAATTATGTATGCATTGATTTAAATTTATTTTATTGGTTTATTCATTGACGTCAGAGCCAGGAATACCATATGTTTTTTTTACTGCATAATATTTACCAACACCAGAGTTGGAAGTATCCGTAGTTGAATATTCACTACACCAGAGTGAGGAATATCGCAAGCAGACCATCATAGCATAAACCAACAAACTCTTAGCAATTTAAGACAAAACTAGCAATGCATCCTACCTCAGGTAGGACACTTAAGGGGTGATAATATCTTTCTTTTTGCGTAACCAGTCCTGTACCATGAAATCTCTGCTGACCAGTTAGGGTTCCTGGTGACCATAATACTAAGTGACGACTCCTTAAACAAGACCTTTTCCCACCAAAGAATCCAGAAATCTGTTCTTTTCATTTTATTTTTTTAAGGCCGCCGCGATGTCGAGTGTGACAATGATCTAGTACATTTTTTTCATTACACTAACAATTTGCTTTTAATTCATCTATCATCAATTTCTATAATTTTTCACTTGTCAACGCACCAATCTTGTCCAATAATAACTGATTTTATTGGTCGTCCTTTCTCAAGGCACTAGTTCCATTCCAGAATACAAGTCCAACTAACAGCCCATTCACAGGGCACCAGTTTCAAACCAGGACACTAGTCCAACCATCAGCCTATTCACAGGGCACCAGCCCTATACCAGGAAGCTGGTCTAATCATCATCCCATTCATCGGTGGCCAGTCCTAACTAGGAACTAATTCAACCATCATTTAAACACTACATATAAATACTAAAATTTGAATTGCATCTTATTAGGAGCTAAGATAAAGAATTAAAAGAGACTTTAAATTAGAGATTTAAGTGTTAGACACCTACCTGAAATTTGTGCTCTGCTAGTCGTCCCCTGCTCTTGTTTATTTCTCACAATCTCACATGTACCAATAGTTACAGTAATTTAAATTTTGAGTCTTAACCACACATACACACATATACGTACTATTTTCATTGCCTTTATAATTCAACATTTTGTAATAAAAAACAATTTCAAATAAAAGTTACCAATTTACAAGTTTTAGGTGACTCAACATAATAGATTCCAAACACTATTTAGTAGTTTGAGTATAACCGGAGCTATAGAACTCGATTTTATGTGTGGTTTAATTCTTTAGAACGCTAAAACATGGGTCTACAACTTTTGTGAAGATTAATATACCCAATTGTTCCATATACATGCCTACATTCACAAATTTCAGAAACCCAAAAATTTGTCCTGCTGATTCCTGGTTTTCATGTATCTTCGGTTTTGCTTCTATATTTAGTGTTTTATCACTCCAAATTAAGCGAGGTCAATTTCATTTCAAAGGTAACATATATGTCTACATCTTTCATGAAGGAAATTATCTCAAATTCTGTCATTTTAGGGTTCAAATCTTAGTAGAGATATTGAGAGACAACCTGTCCAGTTTTGATTTCTAAGTTCGACAAGTATAAATTTGTTTCCATGCATTTTTTCATCATTTCCAGCCACTATAAACACAAAATGCCTCTACCTATTATTATTTAACAAAATTCTTAAACCTATACTAAGGTATTCTAAAATCTCAATTATTTAGAGAAAACACAAACAAATTTAAGTAACTTAATAAGAGCTTGTTACCTTCTATTACAAGGAAAATGAGTCAAGAGATTGAGAACAATCACTTTTCTTCTTCCCCTTCCTTCCTTCTTCTAACCCTTCCCTTTTCACTAATAAATTCTCTAGGTTTTCTCAAAGTTTTCTTCCTAAACCTTACTTGAAGCACTCTTAGCTCACTTACTCTCACTTTTCTTTGGATTCAAAGGATGAATTTACAAGGTTTCCTCTCAATTTTTTTCTCTCCTCTTTCTTCCTCTCCTTGGCCATCCATTATTTTAGGAATTTCTAGAGATTTTTTCTTATTTATAATTATGTTCTTTCCTTATTTGCATCTTACCTCCTCATACTTACTTCTATTTTCACATTGACCCCACCATTCCTTTTATTAATACATTGACCCCATTACTTCTTTTTCTCTTACTAACTCCTCACTCCTTTATTATTGTTTTCAATTTCACCCCTCTCATTAAATAACTTCTCTTTTATTCCAATTAATTTGTTCAATTTAATCATTTCTCCACATCCATTGTATTTAATTTTATTTTACTAAATCAAGATGAGATTATTTTATCTGAGGGTTTACAAGAATTGGGTTCGAGGCCCATACATGTAATGTCTCCATATTCTCAAGGTGAATACCACAGTGGCTAACTCTAGGATGTGCACCAGATAATTCTCTTCATGAGACTTTAACTGTCTTGATGCATAGGCAATCACCTTCTCATGTTGCATTAAGACGCACCCTAACCATTTCCTTGAGGCATCATTGTAAACCACAAAACCTTTGGTTCCTAAGGGAAGTGTCAACACTAGGGCGGTGGTGAGCCTCCTTCTCTTTAACTTTTTGAAGTTGTCTTCACATTCTTTCGACCACATCCACTTTTTATCCTCCCTAGTTAACTATGTTAAGGGGACTACAATCAAGGAAAACTCTTCAATGAATCTTCTATAGTATCCTGCAAGTCTTAGGAAACTACGTATTTCAATTACTAAAGTCAGTCTCTCCCACTTCAAGACTACTTCGACCTTCTAGAGGTTTACAAAGACACCTTCAGCAGAAATGACATGTCCTAGAAACATTACTCTTTCCAACCATAACTCACACTTGTTTAGTTTAGCATATAATTGGTGGTTTCTAAGACTCTGTAGTACTTGTCTTAAATGTCTCTCATGTTCCTCAAAGGAATTTCAGTAGACCAAGACATCATCAATAAACACCACCACGTACTTATCCAGGTATGATTGGAAAATCTGGTTCATCAAATCCATGAAAAGGGTCGGAGCATTAGTCAACCCAAACGATAACACCAAAAACTCGTAGTGCTTGTAACGAGTTAGAAATGTGGTCTTTGGTATATCTGATTCCTTAATCTTCACTTGATAGTATCTTGACCTCAAATCTATCTTTGAGAATACTCTAGTTCCTTTTAGTTTGCCAAATAGGTCATCTATCCACGGCAATGGGTACTTACTTTTCATTGTTATCTTGTTTAACTAACAGTGGTCAATACAAAGTCTGTGAATTACTAGGCCATATAAACCCCTTGTCTAGCAATTCATGTACTTGAGTCTTTAACTCGTTCAATTCTGCCGGAGCCATTCGATATGGCGGTTAGGCTATGGGCGATACCTCTAGGAAGATGTTTGTAGACACTTCTACTTCTCGTTCTGAGGGTAGTCCTGACAGTTCTTCGGGAAACATGTCTGGAAATTCCTTTACTACAGGAATAGAGTTTCTCTATCAGAGTTAAAGATGTATGTGAGGTATCCCATACATCCTTTTCTCAGCAATTTCCTGGCAGTTACAACTGATACTAGGTTGATTGGGTTGATAACCCTTTCTCCTTCGAAGACCATCCTCCTACCCTCAGGTATTTGGAACATAACAGTTTTAGTATAGTAGTCTATCAAGGCCTTGTACTTACTCAGGCAATCCATGCCTAGGTTTATATCAAAATCATGTAATTCTAAGGGTATTAGGTCTACTTCTGCTTCATACCTAGCTAGACTAACCCCTGCCCCCACGTACATACTATTTGTTTCTACCCTATTTCCCATCGAAGTCCCAATTATGAACCATTTTTCTATTACTTTCACTCCCTTTCTTAATTTGATGACAATTCTCTTAGTAATAAATGAGTGGGTGGCACCCGGATCAAACAACTCATGCACATTAAAGTTATTCATTAGTAGCATACCGCCACCACATCGGATGCAACCCTAACCTCTTCATGTGTTAGGTGAAAGACTCTTCCGAGGGTTCTGTCATTCTATGTCCTTGGCCTTCCTCGGCTAGAATTTGAACCCTGAATAAGAAGATCTCACCGGCCTATTCACGGTGACTGACTGTTGGCCTTTTTTGCCGCAGATAATGGCATCCTTGCCCTAGATACTGGCATTTTCTCCATCTGTGACCCTTTCATTTACATACAAAACATCGCCACAGAGAAACAGAGTAGTCTTCAAGGTGACTTTGATCACACTTCGTACAGTGAGGTTAGTTCACATTCTTTCGCTCCCCAGTCCCTCCTGAAGAGTCTGCCCTTGAGGGAGTCTGTCCACCCATCATTCTTCTGCTTGGCTGTTGGTGGAATGGCACCATTAATGCTCCATTTTTCTTGTATAACTCAAACATTCCACTATTTCCCTTTTTCGAAAGCGGCGGTCTGCTAGTAGAATAATCCTCACCTCTCTTTTTGCATGTTCCTTGATGCCCCTGTTGACCCTCTCTAATGCAAGCTTCTAAAAGCCTATGCCGCCTCAATCAACTCCCTCACCGTTTTAAATCGTAAAGCAATCAATCCTTGCCTCAATTCCGGTCGAAACCCATCTCTCAGCTTCTCAATCATGTGCTCTTTGGTCGGGACGTAGTGTGGGGCAAACAATGAGAGATCATGGAATCTCCTTTCATTCTCCAACATTGTCATCTCACCCTGTCTCAACGCTAGGAACTCTTGCTCTTTCACTTTGAAATGGTACCTGGAATAAAATTGGTTCTCAAACTCCAATTTAAAGTCACTCCAGGTCAATGTTTTGGTTGCATGCCTCAGTTGAATGGTTTCCCACCATGTCATGGCCCAATCAGATAATAATTGAATGGCATCATTTACCCGCAAGCCCACGGGTATGTTAATCTGGATCATAGTCTTCTCCACTTTTTTGATCCACCTCCCTGCTATTTTAGCATCTTGCTCCCCCATATATGGTTCGCAACCCATTTCCCTCATACTTTTGACCAACCGCACAAGTAACACCACGTTGTCTATGGTCGTGAAAATCCTTGGGGTGGCCTGTGGAACCTGTGTGGCTAGAACTGCCTAAGTTGTAAAGCTAGTCATGCTTGCCATCACTGCCTTAACTATTTGGATTAGAAGTCTCGGATCTGCGTAAGGCGAGGGCACCCCCATTGGAACAGCCAGTGGATGTGCATCTGTTCTTTCCTATTGTTTCACCCCTGCTAGGGGTACCTCTTCCGTTCAATTTGGTACCCGCTCATCCTCAGCTTCCGCGGTTCTTCCCCGCAAGGGTTCAAATCATCTCACTGAAGCATGAAAAGCATATCATCCAATGGATCCTCATCTTGCCAGTCTTAGGCGTTTCAGCCTCTACTCCTCCTTTCTATGGAGGGTGGCTCGGTTCATGTCCCTTTTCGAGTGCGCACCATCCTGAAATAGATCACAACAACAATATTATTATCAATATTCAGGATCCAAACCAAGTGCTCTGATACCAACTGTAATATCTCAATAATTCAAAGCCAAAATCAATGGTATTTTTTTTTCTTTTTTTGTAAGCCATCATATTCTCAATGCTTCTCACAATAGTTGTAATGACTCGGCTTTTTCAAAGCCAAAATCGGTGGTAATTTTTTTTTGTAAGTCATTATATCCCCAATACTTTTCAGGTTAGCAATAGGTTCATCCATTCACATGGCACAATACTCGTATCATCGTATAATTTGACTTTTCCATATATATATAAAAGTACTCCATACACATGCCATACAACAACTTATTTACATATACCTATGATTGCATTACATCATATTAGCATAAGCATAAGTTCACATCCCTAATCTAGTAATGTTATTGTCGCAAGTTTAAACAAAAGTGTCAGATGACAATTATACGATTAATACATCTATTCATCCAAAATACATCGTAATCTAACATGTGACTACATGGTTCTTTGCAAAAGTATGGTCCCATGAGGTGGGATTTTATGCACCATGTTGATGTGATGTCCCTGTTGCAGTACAAATATTTACAAGAATTATAAACAATTAATGATAAGAAAATAAATAGTAAAAGAAAACATTATTGTGACTTTCTTTGTATCACGTAACAATCATAGTTCTTTCATATACTTGGTACATACACAACATGGTGTACACGAACACATCAATTCCCGAAACTAAACTATAACATTCAACTATGGCCATCTACTATGGATGTCATTAGTCGAAGCTAACCTTCAAACATAACCAGCCATCCATCTTAGATGCCACCAGCTGAAGCTATTCATCGAGCACACCTGACCATCCATCTTGAATGTCATTAGCTGAAGCTAATCATTAAACATAACCGGCCATCCACTTAGGATGCCATTAACCAAAGCTAATCTTCATTTCATCCCGGCCATCCACAGGATGCCATTAACCGAAGCTAATCATCATTTCATCCCGGCCATCCACAGGCTTGGTATTCATTATAACGCAATATTATATAATTTGTAATGGAATCATTTCATAATTTAATGTTATGTAAGGAGAAGGTGGAAACCACCTTCATGTTCCTCCTGTGGGGTGTCCTTATCCGGTCGAAGTTCTAATCCCGGTCACACCACCTAACACATCAATTGTCACAAATCAACACATTTGCATTTGGTAATCACATAACTCGTCACCATATATATTTCAAGAATAAACATGTTCACAATCAAGTGTTCTATATATTACGCAATCATACAATGAAATCATTACAAGCATTCAATTCAATTCTGATATGGAAGTCTGTTGCAGAAAAATCATCAGCGAAAGCTAGTTTGCTGGTGACACAAAACTCGTTAGCGAAAACTAGTTCGCTGGTGACATAGAATTCATCAGTGTACTTAGTCTACTTTTAACTCAAAAATCATTGACGAAACTTGAGTCGCTGCAGACCTAGAAATCATCAACGCATTCAATTCTACGGTTGGCGCTGAAATCGTCAGCGCACATGGCTTACTGTTGACTCAGAAATCGTTAATGAAAATTGAGTCGCTGCTGACCTAGAAATTGTCAACGTAACCCAATTCTATAACTGACGCTGAAATCATCAGCACACATAGGCTACGGCTGACTCAAAAATCATTGACAAAAATTGAGTCGTTGCCGACCTAGAAATCATCATTGTAACCCAATTCTACAGTTGACGCTGAAATCGTTAGCACACATAGGCAACGGCTGACTCAAAAATCATTAACGAAAACTAAGTCACTACTGACCTAGAAATCTTCAACGTAACTGACTCGCTGTCAATTCAGAAATCATCAATGCAATCCATGTCACTGCTGATTGAAAATCGGCAGTGACGATGGAGTTGTTTTTTGCCCTACTTTTTTCTTCGGCCAAGCATAAGGTTTATGCTAGACTTTCCCCCTACCAACATTCCTTAACCTAGTTGGACATAGGACTTCACCTAATCACATCCCATTTACCAGAAGCTATCAAACAATACTAAATCAAATCTCAACACATACATCTTCCAAAAGTTCATCTAGCTAATACTTCAAAACCGTCGCCTAGAGTTGTCACAATCATGCATTTTATGTTCTTAATCATATCATGGCAACACATTAATACGACCATAGTAGTTTCATAGTACACAAGAGTTCATTTCCGACCAAAGGCTCATTTCTATTAGGGTGTTCTTTATGGTGAATCATTTCATTGTTCCCTCATCTCTTATGGCTGACATTTCTACCCAATTCCCTTAATTACACATCCAAATCATCACATTTCTCACAAGCATACTCACAATCACAATTCACAAACACACATCCATTCTCTTGATTCACAATCACACATGTCCATTCATCATATCAACAAAACCAAAGCATTATATAGTGTAATTCCTATTTCAGCTGCAACATTCTTTTCAAGGTTTACTAACAACACAAATTTGCACTTAACATCATTTCAACACATTTTCATATAACTTCATCAATCAAATATGCAGAAATTACATCATTAACACAATTATGATTTAGTTTTTTGTTCATGTATGTTTCTAGAAGTCTAACAAGATCATCATTCATGCATTTTGTCATTTAAATTCATATACTGTCTAACCCTGTTTCTAGGTTTGTGCATTCAAAATTGTTTATCTCCCTTATTGAATGTTTTGGAATTAGGTCCCCTATTCAGCCCCATTTCCGTCCCTCTTTTTAGTCTAGTTTTTCCTTAACAGCTGGTGTAAGAATCCTAGGCCATTTACTTGGGGTTTTCTTCTTCTTTTTGGTCTCAAGAACAAGTGGAGAAGTGGTTTGGTTCATACCTTATGTTTTTAGTAGTTTTAGGAAGGGATTTAATAGTTTTTCTTCCCCTCTTCTCCCAATTTTCTTTTTCTTCCTCCTCTCTACTTTGATTTTCTTCCTTCCTTCTCTAATTGCACCAGTCGGCCTCCTACACTCCTCTTCCTTCGATGATTTCATCCATTTATATTTTTTTCTAACTCTCCTATCTTCTCCAATGTTCAAGAGAGGCACATGCAGCTGGGTTTGTGGGGTTTCTCTTTAGGAAAGAGGGAGAGGGTCTGCTGCAGTATGCTGGCTGGTTTTTGGAAAGAGGAAGGGTCACCTTCTCTTCTCTCCTGTATTTATTGTAAACACCCAACAAAAAAAAAGTTAACCCAAAAACGACTCCACTATTGATGCCGATTTCTGAATTGGCAGCAACACAGTACTTGGCTGCCGATTTTTGAATTGATAGTGGCACAGTTTTTGCTGTCGATTTTTGAATTGGCAGTGACACAGTACTTGGCTGCCGATCTCTGAATCGACAACGACACAGTACTTGGATGCCGATCTCTAAATCGACAGCGGCACAGTTTTTGCTACCGGTTTCTGAATCAACAGCGACATTGTAAGGCCAAAGTCACTGGAATTTTTATTTTTTTTAATCATCCTATTTCTAGGTGTTTTTCACCATATTATTCTTCAGGTTTATCATTGCATTCTGTTCATTAACAAGGCACAATCTATATAGGATAACGTAAATCAACATTCTCATAGAACAGATTCTTAATACACGTGCCCATAATATTATATTTCCATACTCATAGGTTTACATTACATCATATCAACATACCCATAAATTCACATTCTTGTTCTAATCTCGTTATCATCACGAGTTCATACAAGAGTATCGAACAACAAGTTACACAACTAGTACTTTCGTTATCCTGACCTCATGTAATTTCACAACACGACATCCTCATTAGATGAATGCCTTATGTGTATATTCATACACATCATATCAACTTGTTTGTTCATTCACATCCGTGTTCCAATTTCAACTTTTCATGACTAGTATTTACAAAAAGGGTCGAACGACTAATTGAGTGATTAACACGATCGTTCATGCAGAACTCATATCACCCATAACACATGAATATATAGTTCTTTTTCAAAATGTATGAGACGTGAAACGGATTTCCTCATGTGCCATATTGGTATGATGTCCCTGTTATAGCACAAGATAATTTCCAGCATTATAGGCAATTTAAAAGAAACATAGTAAAGAATATTAACGTTACATTTCATTCATGAATCAAAAGAGCATAATTCTTTCATTTCTCCTTACTTATGTAAATACCACCATTAATAATTCGTCAATTACCGAGGCTAATTACAATACTCAAACCCGGTCATTCATCTCCAATATTGTTAGCCAAACTAACGTTATTCTTTGCTAAAGCACAACAATCATAGTTCTTTCATATACTTGGTATGTACAAAACATAGTTTACATGAATGCATCAATTCTTAAAACTAACTCATAACTCTCAAATTTAGCTATCCTCTTAGGCTGCTATTAGCCAAATTCAATCATTTATTCATCATGTTCATCCATTTAGGATGCTATTAGCCGAAGCTAGTTGTTTATTCATCCTGGTCATCCAGTTAGGGTGTCATGAACCGAGGCTACTCATTTATTCGTCTTGGTCATCCATTTTGGATGCCATTTTCCATAGTTAAACATTTGTTCACCCCAAACATCCACTTTGGACACCCTTAGTTGTAGCTAATCATTTGTTCATCTCGTTCATCCATTTAGGATGTTATTAGCAGAAAGCTAGTCATTTATACATCCTAGTCATCCACTTAGAATGCCATTAGCCGAAGCTAATCAATCATCTATCCCTATTAGCCGAAGCTAATCAATCATCTATCCCGGCCATCCATTCGGATGCCATTAGCGAAGCTAATCAATCACTTGTCCCGGTCATCCATTTGGATGCCATTAGCCCAAGCTAATCATTTGTTCATCCTGATCATCCGCTTAGGATGTAATTAGCTGAAGCTAATCATCAACCAATCAAATATTCCATAGGCGTCTTATGAAATCACTATAACATGGTAATATCCCTTGAATTGCTCATTCAAATGGTTCATAACAATTTGACAGTCACTGCAACATAATGGCAGGCCTTTCGTGGTACTCGTATAGGCGTTCCGAAATAGTTTAACAATTCAGTAAACACAATAATAGATCATTTGTAATACACAAACAAACATTCCATAATAGTTTAACATTCAGTAACACAACAGTACATCCTTCGTATTACTCATCCAACCATTCATGACACTCAATGTTCAATACAATACAATAATAGATCCCTCATAATACTCGTACAACCATTCATGTTCATTAACATTTAGTATAATACAATGGTAGATCTTTCGTAATACTCATACAACCATTCATCACAATTACATTCAATATAATAAAATGGTAGATCCTTCGTAATACTCATACAACCATTTATCACGATTACACTCAATAAAATACAATCGTAGATCCTTCATAATTACTCATACAACCAATTGTCACAATTACATTTAATAAAATACAACAGAAAATCCTTTGTAATACTCATACTACCGTTTGTCACAATTAAATTCAATAAAATACAGCAGAAAATCCTTCGTAATACTCATACTACCATTTGTCACAATTACATTCAATAAAATACAACAGAAAATCCTTCATAATACTCATACTACCTTTATCAGTAGCCCAAATTCATAATAGCCCAATCAACATCTCATAGTCGGTTTAATATTCATCGCAACACAATAATATATCCACCTCAAACAAGTCATTTCAGAACATTAACATTTTTTTCATTGTTTCAACATTCAACCAGAACTCGATCGACATTTCCTAGTTAATTCGATAATCATCAAGAACTCAATCACACACTTCATCATCATTTCATCATTCAACAAGGATTTAATAAAATATCATCATAAGTAAATCATTTCAAAACATAAACATCATACGAGAAAAAGGTGGAAACCACCTACTGCTCCACTTGTGGGTTGTCCTTGTCTTGGCGCTGGTCCGATCCCGGCCACACCGCCTAAGACATCAATGGCCACAAATCAATACATTTGCATCTTTAAATCACATTCATCACCATACTTATTTTAAGAGTCCATATGTTCACATTCAAGTGTTCCACATTTTACACCATCATACAATGAAATTATTACAAGCATTTAAGTCATTTTTGCCCGGGGGTCTATTGTAGAAAATCGGTAGCGAAACTGATTTGCTGCTGGCCACACAATTCAGCAGCGAAAACTGGTTCGCTGCAAGCTGTACAGTTCGGCATCGAAAACTGGTTCGCTGCCGGCCGTATAATTTGGCAGCGAAAATTGTTTCGCTGCAGGCACCACAATTTCAACAGCAAATGCTACTTCGCTGCAGCCAACACGCTTTTGGCAACGAATGCTAATTCGCTGCAGGAAACTCAATTTCGGCAGCGAATCACACTTCCGTTGCAAACAACACAACTTCGGCAGCGAACGCAGATTCGCTGCAGACAACATAACTTCGACAGCAAAACCTGATTCGCTGCGAAATACATTATTCGGCAGCGAGCACCTGATTCCCTGAGGACAACATAATTCGGCAGCGAACACCTGATTCGCCGTGAAATACACAATTCAGCAGCGAACACCTACTTCGTTGGGGACAACACAATTTCGGCAGCGAACACCTGATTCGCTTCGGACAACACAATTCGACAGCGAACACCTGATTCGTTGCGGACAACACCAATTCGGCACCGAACACCTCATTCGTTGCGGACAACACAATTTCGGCAGCAAACACCTGATTCGCTACGGACAACATAATTCAGCAGCGAACACCTGCTTCGCTGCGGACAACACCAATTCGGCAGCGAACACCTGCTTCGCTACGGACAACACAATTCGGCAGCGAAAACCTGATTCGCTATGAAATACACAATTCGGTAGCAAACACCTGATTCGCTACAGACAACACCATTTCGGTAGCGAAAGCTAATTCGCCGCGGACGACATAATTCGACATCGAACACTGATTCACCACAGACACCAGAATTCGACAGCGAAAACTAATTCGTTGTAGATAAAACAATTCAGCAGCGAGACTGACTCGCTGCTGACACAGAAATTGTTGACGAGAACTGAGTCGCTGCTGACTCAGAAATCATCAACACAACCCCTATCGCTGCCGATTCACAAATCGGCAGCAGTGACGGAATCATTTCTGATTCGACTTCTTCCCTTTGGCCAAGCGTAAAGCTTATGCTAGGCTTTTCCTCACTGAAACTTGTACACATAACGACAATAGTCATATTCCAATTCGTATCACAAAAGCATGAACAATGCACCATCAAATCTTAACATGCATATTTGATTTAGGTTATTCTAACTACTAGCTCAAGTTATACAAATCCATTCATCACACAACAAAATCAATGCATTGTCATGGGGCAATTTTTGTTTCAGCTGCAGCATGTTTCTTCAAGATTTATTATCAACATATTTTCATATAACTACATCAACCAAACATGCTGAATCACACCATTAACACAAGTATAATTCTGTTTCGTTTTTGCATGATCTAACATCTCTTATAAGGTTGTCATCTATGCATTTTATTCTTTTAATCCCTATTCTGTTCAACCCTCACCATGGCTGGCCAACTTTTCAAGTTTGTGTATTCAAATTTGCAATATTTATTTTGTTAAATATTCTAGAATTAGCTCCCCCATTCAGCCCCGTTTTTTGTCCCTCCTTTTAGTTTAGTTCTTTCCATAACAGTTGGAGTAAAGTTCCTAGGCCATGTATCCATCTTCCTTTTGATTTAAAGGCCTTAAGAACAGGTGGAGAAGGACATGGTTCATACCTCACAGATTTAGTATTTTTGGGACGGGTTTGACAACATTTCTCCCCTTCTGCTCCCGATTTGCTTCTTCCTCTTCCTCTCTTTCGATTTTCTCCTCCTCCTGTCAGTTTCCCACCTATTTTAGGCCTTTACTCCTTTCATGTTTGCAGTTGTCCAGACTCCTGTCAAGCTCTCCCTTCTCTCTCTCAAGCCTGAGGCACATGCAACAGAGTTGTTGAGCTCTCTTTGGGAAAGAGGAAAGAACAAGAGCATGCAACTCATTTTGGGAAGGGCGAAGGGGGCAAGAACATGCAGCTCATTTTGGGAAGAGTGGGAAGCCACCCTTTCTCTCTCCTTGTATTTATAGCCCCTAAAGTGTGTTGGGGTGTTTGAGACCAAGGTTGTCCTTACCCCCCCCCCGTTTTAGGTTATCTTGGGCTAGTTTCTATTCCCATTCTCCCCTAGGATAGGCTGGTCCATTTCTAATTTTTGTTAGATCTTACACTATCGCTGCCGATTCATAAATCAACACTAAAAACTGTGTCACTGCCAATTTAGAAATCGGCAGCAAAATTGCACCTCTGCCGATTCAAAAATCAGTAGCCCATTGTGTCGATGCCGATTCAGACATCGACAGCCAAAAACTATGTCGCTGGTGATTAAAAAATTAGCATCCAAAAACTCTTTCGCTGCCGATTTAGAAATCAGCAGCCGACTGTGCCGCTGCCGATTCAGAAATCGGCAACCAAAAATTGTGTCACTGCCGATTCAGAAATTGGCAACCAAAAACTGTGTCGCTGCCGATTTAGAAATCAGCAACTAAACTACGTCGCTGCCGATTCAGAAATCAGCAGCCAAAACTTTTCCGCTGTTGATTCAGAAATCAGCAGTCGACTTGTAGCTGCCGATTCAGAAATTGGCAGCCAGAAACTATGTCGCTGCCGATTCAGAAATCGACAGCGATGGTGGAGTCATTTCAGCTTTTCTTTTCTTTTTGGGTGTTTACAGAGAGGAGGCCACCGAAACTTGCATTGAATTTGTTAAATTCATGAGGTATGAACCATACCACTCCTCCACTTGGTCTTGGGGCCTTGGGATTGAAAAAGAAGAGGAAAATCCTAGGTAAATAGCCTAAGATTCTCACACCAGCTGTTAAGAAAAACTAGACAAGGATGAGGGATGAAAATGGGGTTGAATGGGGAACCTAATTCCAGAACAATTAACAAAGGAAATGAACAATTTTGAATGCAAAAAACTTAGAGAGGTGGTCGGCTATGGTGAGGGCTGGACAGAACATGAATTAAAGGGATAAAATGCAAAGATGATGATCTTGTTAGAGTTGCTTAATTATATGAAACGAAAACAGAATTATAAATGTGTTAATGTCATGAATTCTACATATGTGGCTAAAGAACTTGTATGAAAATGTGTTGGTGGATATTAAGAGCAAATATTGTGTGTTTGTAACCTTGAAAGCATGTTACATCTAAGACAGGAATCTAATGACAAACTATGTGCTGTAATTGAATTTGCATGTGTGTGTTCATGCTAAAATCATGTGACTTTGCTGAAAACTAATGATTAAATTGTGTTGTTTGCAACGAATTAGTGTTCGCTACCGAAAATTGCATTGTCTACAGCGAATTTGTGTTTGCTACTGAAATTGCGTTGTCTGCAGTGAACTATTGCTCACTGCTGGAATTGTGTTGTGTGTAGCGAATCAACGTTCGTTGCTGGAATTGTGTTGTGTGTAGTGAATCAGTATTCGCTGTCGAAAATTGTGTTGTCGGCAGCGAATTAGTGTTTGCTGCTGAAATTGTGTTGTCCGCAGTGAGTCAGTTTTTACTGCTGAATTGAGGTGTCCGCAGCAAATATGTTTTCGCTGCCGAATTGCATTGTCTGTAGCGAATCAGTTTTCGCAGCCGAATTGCAGTGAGTCAGCTTTCACTATCAAATCGTGTTGTCTAAAGCGAATCAATTTTGTTGCTGAATCAGGGTGACACCAGCGATTCAATCGCTGATGATTCTACGTTTAGCAAATCTGCGTCACCAGCGAACTACTTTTCGCTAAATTTTATATCAGATTTACTTCTCTGGATTAGCCCCAATGATGAAAACGAGTGTTTTGTGTGATTGTAGTACGTAGAACACTGGAATATGAATTCGTGTATGCTTGAGACATGAGTAGTGATGAGTTGTGTGATTACTAAATATAAATGTACTAATTTGTGGCCATAGATGTTTGAGGTGGTGCGTTTGGGATCGGACCTTCATCAGGACAAAGACACCCCACGGGTGGAACAGGTAGGTGGTTCCCACCTTTTCCTCGTATGATGTTTATGTTTTGAAATGATTTACTTATGATAATATATTATTGAATCCTTGATGAATGATGAAACGATGATGAAGTGTTTGATTGAATTCTTGAGGATTGTCGAAACAACTATGAAATGTTGATTGAGTTCTTGATGAATGTTGAAACGATGACGAATATGTAAATGTTCTGAAATGACCTATTTGAGTTGGATATATTATTGTGTTGCGATGAATATTAAACCGATTATGAAATATTGATTGGGCTGTTACAAATTTGGGCTGCTGGTGAATGCTTGTATAAGTATTACGAAGGATCTACCATTGTATTATATTGAATGTAATTGTCATGAATGGTTGTATGAGTATTATGAAGGATCTATTGTTGTATTATACTAAATGTAAATGTTATTAATGGTTGTATGAGTATTTTGAAAGATCTACCATTTTATTATACTGAATGTTAATTGTCACGAATGGTTGTATAAGTAATACGAAGGGTCTACTGTTATGTTATACTGAATGCTAAACTGTTATGGAATATTTGTTTGTGCATTACAAAGGATCAATTATAGTGTTTACTGAATGTTAAACTATTACAGAACATCTGTATCAGTATTACGAAGGGTCTCCTATTATGTTATAGTGAATGTCAAATTGTTATGAATTGTTTAAATGAGCATTTCAAAAGATATTATCATGTTATAGTGATTTCATAAACCGCCTCTGCAACGTTTGATTGGTAAATGATTAGCTTCGACTAATGGCATCCTAAGTAGATGACCGGGATGAACAAATTATTAGCTTCGGCTAATGGCATCCTAAGTGGATGACATGGATGAACAAATGATTAGCTTTGGCTAATGGCATCCAAAGTGGATGACCGGGATGAACAAATAATTAGCTTCGGCTAATGGCATCTGAAGTGGATGACCAGGATGAACAAATAATTATTTTTGGCTAATGGGATGACCGGGATGAACAAATGATTAGCTTTAGCTAATGGCATCCTAAGTGGATGACTGAGATGAACAAATGATTAGCTTCAGCTAATGGCACCCTAAGTGGATGACCAAGATGAACAAATGATTAACTTCGGTTAATGGCATTCTAAGTGGATGACCAGGATAAGTAAACGATTGGCTTCGGCTAATGGCATTCTAAGTGGATGTCCAGGATGAGTAAACGATTGGCTTCGGCTAATGGCATCCTGAGAGGACAGCCGGATTTGAGAGTTATGAGCTAGTTTCAAGAATTGATGCGTTCATATATATGATGTTTTGTATATACAAAGTATATGAAAGAATTATGATTGTTATGCTTTAAACAGAGAATAATGTTAGTTCAGCTAACGATATTCAAGATGTATGACCGGGATTGAGTATTGTAATTAGCCTTGGTAATTGACGAATTATTATGGTGGTATTTACATAAGTAAGGAGAAATGAAAGAATTATGCTCTTTTGGTCCATGAATGAAATGTAACATTAATATTGCTTTATTATGTTTTTAAATTGCCTATAACGTTTGAGATTACCTTGTGTTGTAACAGGGACATCATACCAACACGGTGCGTAAGGAAATCCATTTCATGGCTCACTCATTTTGAAAAGAACTATTTATTCACATGTTATAGGTGATATGAGTTTTGTATGACCAGATGTGTTAATCTTTCAATTAGTCATCCGACCCCTTTTGTAAAGACTTTTAATGAAAAATTGAAATGGAACACAAATGTGAATGTGCGAATGATGTGTATGAATATACGTATGTGGTATTCTTCTTATGAGGGTGTCATGTTGTGAAATTACATGAGGTCAGGATAACGAAAGTACTAGTTGTGTAACTTGATGTTCGACGCTCTTGTATGAACTCGTGATGATAACGAAACTAGAACAGGAATGTGAATTTATAAGTATATCAATATGATGTAATGTAAACCTATGAGGATGAAAATATAATTTATGGGCATGTGTATTGAGAATTTGTTTTATAGGAATGTTGATTTACGTTATCCTACGTGGATTGTGCATTGTTAATTAATGGAATACAATTATAAATATGCAGAATGATATGGTGAAAAAATCCAAAACCGGACGATTCAAAACGAAAAACAATTCCATCAATTTTAGCCTTGAGAAAAGTCGGGTCGTTACATTTATACCCCTCTTAAATTAGAGGGGGTGTTTGGGTGCTGGTTATCTTTGGTTCCTATCCTCTTATTGGGTTATCTTGGGGCTGGTTATATCCTCTATAATCCTCCTCTAGGATAGGCCGATTCCTCCTCAACCATTTTCCTTAAAACTGATCAGCCTGTTTTCTCCATTTTCTTCTTAGCATAGGCCGGCCTAAAGTTATATTTTTTTTTCAAAATATAAGTATTTATTGAAGATCAAAAGTAAACAAAGCTAAATATCAGCAAGTTTATGTACAAGATGATACATCCGAAAATTAAAAACACTTTGGAACATGCTCCCAAAACATAAACTAGCAAAACCAAGGCTAGGAAAAAAGCATCAGAGGTTATCCCAGAAAACCAATCGAAAATTAGATGTCTAAGATAACCCTTTTACTAGAGACCAAAAAGCCACACAAGGCACTAGATAAGGATTTGATAATTACATTAACAACAAATAAAGTAACAACTAATTTAGCCATAACAAGCAGCACGAGCGGCCGGGCAATGAAATTAACAAGAACAGCAGCTAGGTTAGGCAGCAACCAACCAATGCATAATAACCCCACCGGTATAGAATAGCTCCATAACCTAATAAGGCAACACTAAAGGTAGCAAGAGAAACAATTCCCAGCCAAGAAGAATTCTTGAACTAGAGAGAAACAATAACAAAACCCAAAAGCTTATGACATCTTGATCAACAATAGTCATAGCACACCGTTAAGGCCAGGAGTAGATTCAAAGCCAGTAGCAGTATCTAGCAGAAACCCAACAACAAACGATGACCTTAGCAATCTCCAGAAACCAAAAAAATCCACTAGCAAAACACGACCAAAACTGGCAAGCCTTAAGTAAATGGACATGCAACAACACCAAACAAAACCTTAACTATTATATCAAGTCTACCCTCAACTACCATTATAGAGGTTAGCATATTGTTGCTCAGGAGAGGGGGGGCTTGAAAGCAGCCAAAGAGGAAGCAGAGAAACTTGCACGATCAGCCCGCAAACAACCACAGGAAACAAGAAAACAGAAGGAGAAGATAACATCCAGCAAACACACCATAGAGCCATCATACAAATAAATAAGGTAGTCCGCAATCAACCTTAGTAGAGTTAGGGTGGTCAAGAAACCAAGTATAAACAGTCCATCCATAGTCTTGTCTCATCAAAACATACACAAAAACCAACCAAGTAAATAAACCGCAGTACAGGCTTCGGCTAACAACATCCTGAGTAGATGGTCAGAATGAAGAAATGATTAGCTTAGGTTAATGGCTTCCTGAGTGAATGGCCGGGATGAATAAATGATTAGCTTGGGCTAATGGCATCCGAATGGATGGTCGGGATGAATAAATGATTAGCTTTGGCTAATGGCATCCTCAATGGATGACTGGGACGAATAAATGATTAGCTTCGCCTAATGGAGTCCGAATGGATGGCTAAAAGGAATGAATGATTAGCTTCGGCTAATGGCATCCTATGTGGATGGTCGTGATTAATAAATGATTAGCTTCGGCTAATAGCATCCTATGTGGATGGCCGTGATTAATAAATGATTAGCTTCGGCTAATGGCATCCTCAGTGGATGTCCGGGATGAATGAATGATTAACCTCAACTAATGTGTCCTATGAGGATAACCGGAATTGAAAGTTATGCGTAGTTGCAAGAATTGATGCGTTCATATGTATTATGTTTGTATAAACCAAGCGTATAAAAGAACTATGGATGTTATGCCTTAAATAGATAGTAATGTTAATGCTACATTAAACTACTTGATTGCATATTATTAATTAGTTATAATTCTTATAAATATTTGTATTGCAGCAGGGACATCACACCAATGAGATGCCTAGAGATCTCATTACACGGGAACCCACTTTTGCAAGGAATCATGTAGTTGCATTCAAAATCACGATGTATTTTGTATGGACAAATGTACTAGACGTATAACTGATATTAGATACTTTTGTTTAAACTTGTGATGACTACTAGTAGTATAGGAATGTAAACTTATGTTTATGTATATATATATATATTATAAAGTGGACTTGTAATCATGCAGATGTAATATTATGTGATTATGTAAGAATTACTATTAATGAAATGTTGATTGATGTTGGTGTATGGATTGTACCTTAATAATGAGGGCAAACAGGTTCATTGAGTCCTGATATGATGTGTGCCAAAATTAATTCTTGTTGTTTTTAGATTGAAAAGTTGGGTTGTAACAGTTGGTATCAGAGCACTTGGTCTGGATCGTGAGGATCATTGATAATTGTGTTGTTGTGGTGAATTTCAGGATGGTGCGACAAGGAACACGAACTAAGTTGCCCTCCTTAGAAAGGAGGAGCGGGGGCCGAGGTGCCCAAAGCTAGCAAGATGAAGATCCCTTGGATGATACGACATCTCATGCTCCGGTAATACCACCCGAAACCTTGCAAGGAGGAGCCGCGATAGCAAGGGAAGGCCGGAGGCCTAACCAAACAGAGTAATTACCCCCAGCTGCAGCAGAGCAGCAAGAAAGATCAAAGGCACAACCGTCGACTATTCCAACTGGTCTACCCCCGCAGTATGTAGACGTAGGACTCCTTGTATAGTTAAAGCAGTGATGGAGGGCATGGCTGGCTCGACGACACAAACAACTCACGCCACGCAGATTCCGCAGGTAGACCCTGTGGATGGCACGACCACGAACAACGTGGTGCTACTTGTACGACTGGCCATGAGTATAAAGGAAATGGGTTGCGAACCGTAAATGGGGGAACAGGATGCAGAGGTAGCAAGGAGGTGGATCAGGAAGGTAGAGAAGACCATGATCGAAATAAGTATACTTGAGGGCTTACGGGTAAATTGTGCTACTCAATTATTATCGGATCGGGCCATAACATGGTGGGAAACAGTTCAGCTAAGACGTGTAACCGAGACACTAAATTAGAGTGACTTCAAGATAGAGTTTGAGAATCTGTTTTATTCCAGGTACCATCTCAAGGTGAAGGAACAAGAGTTCTTGGCGTTAAGACAAGGTGATATGTCAGTATTGGAGTATAAAGGAGATTCCATGATCTCTCATTGTTCGCCCCACACTATATGCTGACAGAGGAACATATGATTGAGAAGCTGAGAGATGGTTTGCGATAGGAATTGAGACAAGGATTGATCGTCTTATGGTTTAAATCCGTGAGGGAGTTGATTGAGGTTGCACTAGCTCTAGAGGCCTGTATTGGAGAAAGTCAACAAGGGCATCATGGTATAGGCAAAAAGAGAGATGGGGATTATTTTAGCGGCAGACCAGCACTTCCGAAGAAATTGAGTGTTTGAGCAGTACAGGAAAAAAAAGAGCTTGACGGTACCGCCCCACTAACAGTCAAGTGGGAGAATGGTTGGGTAGTTGCACTCGAGGGCAAACTCTTCAGCTGGGACTGGTGATCGCAAGGGTGTTGACTACCCTCCTTGTGCAAAATATGGACAAAATCACCCTAGGGATTGCTCAGTCTCCCCAAGGCGATGCTTTGTGTGTAGAGGGGAAGGTCATAGGTGGAGAAACTATCAGTATCTGGGGCAAAGGTGTCAATACTGTGGCGAAAGGGGGCATTATAAAAAGGAGTGCCTCAATAGGAACACTAGACGGGTACAGAGCTATAGGCAGCCGAGTCCAAGCCATTCGCAGTCAGTCACTGTGAATACGCTGGTGAGATCTTCTTAATCAGAAGCAGGCCCCAGTCGAGGAAGGCCGAGGAAACAAAATGATTGGACCCTAATGTGGTGGTAGGTACACTATTAATGAATAACCTTAATGTGCATGTGTTGTTTGACCCGAGTGTCACCTACTCATTCATTGCTAGGAAAAGTGTCACCAAAGTGGGAAAGGGAGTAGAAGTTATAGAAAAGGGGTTTGTAATTGGAACTCCGATGGGGAACATGGTTGAAACAAATAATGTGTATGTAGGAGTGGGGGTTAGTTTAGCTGAGTATGAAACATAAGTAAACTTGATTCCCTTGGAATTGCATGATTTTGACATAATCCTAGGCATGGATTAGCTGAGTAAATACAAAGCCCTAATAGATTGTTATGCTAAAATTGTTACATTCCAAACACCTAAGCGGATTCCCAAACCGATCGTCTTAATATAGATTGTAACAGCTCAGAAACTTTTGAGAAAGGGATGCATGGGATATCTCTCATACATCTTAAACTTAGATGGCGGCAATCCACAACTGAAGGATATTCCTGTGGTGAAGGAATTCTTACACGATCTGGAGTTGGTTGTTGTAGTATTCACTATGAGGATATGGAGACATTATTTGTATGAGTCTCGAACCCAAATCTTTACTGGTCACAAAAGTTTGAAGTATTTGATGTCGCAAAAGGAGTTGAACATACGACAAAGAAAGTGGATAGAACTTATTAAGGATTGACTGCACCATAGAATACCATCCCGGGAAGGCAAACGTGGTAGCAGATGCCCCCTCATTCATAAGAATAAAGCCGCTCTGAGGAAGCCAACAATGTGGAAGGATCGGTAATTGGCGGAATTGAAAGAGATGTGTAACAACACAGCTTTTTCAAGGCCCAAAATCGATGGAATTTATTTTTTTAATCGTTCGGTTCTGGATGTTTTTCACCATATCATTCTGCAGATTTATAATTGCATTATGTTCATTAACAAGGCACAATCCATATAGGATAACTTAAATCAATATTCTCATAAAATTGATTCTTAATACACATGCTCATAATATTATATTTTCGTACTCATAGGTTTACATTACATCATATTGACATACTCATAAATTCACATTCCTGTTCTAGTCTCATTATCATCACTTGTTCATACAAGAGAGCCAAACAACAAGTTACACAACTAGAAATTTAGTTAACCTGACCTCGTGTAATTTCACAACATGACATCCTCATAAGAAGAATACCACATACGTATATTCATACACCTCAACATGTTCGCACATTCACATTCATGTTCCATCTCAATTCTTCATTACAAGTCTTTACAAAAAGGGTCGGATGACTAATTGAACGATTAACACGTTTGTTCATACAAAACTCATATCACCATAACATGCGAATATATAGCTCTTTTCAAAATGTTAGAGCCGCGAAACGGATTTCCTTACGCACCATGTTGGTATGATGTCCCTGTTACAACACAAGATAATTTCAAGCATTATAGGCAATTTAGAAACATAATAAAGCAATATTAACGTTACATTTCATTCATGGACAAAAAGAGCATAAATTCTTCCATTTCTCCTTACTTATGTAAATACCACTATTAATAATTCATCAATTACTGAGGCTAATTACAATACTCAAACCCGATCATCCATCTCGATTACCGTTAGTCGAACTAACGTTATTCTCTATTTAAGCATAACAATCGTAGTTCTTTCATATACTTGGTATAAACAAAACATAGTATGCATGAAAGCATTAATTCTTGAAACTAACTCATAACTCTCAAATCCAACTATCCTCTTAGGATGCCATTAGCCGAAGGCAATTGTTTACTCATCCCGGTCATTCACTTAGGATGTCTTAGCCAAAGCTAATCGTTTAATTATTGTGGTCATCCATTTAGGATGTCATTAGCCAAAGCTAATCGTTTGTTCATCCTGGTCATCCACATAGGATGCCATTAGCCGAAGCTAATCATTTATTCAACTCGATCATCCACTTCTGAAGCTAATCATTTGTTCATCCCGGACATCCACTTACGATGCCATTAGCCAAAGCTAATCATTTGTTCATCCTGGTCATCCACTTCGAATGCCATTAGTCGAAGCAAATTATTTAGTCATCCTGATCATCCACTTAGGATGCCATTAGCCGAAGCTAATCATTTAGTCATCTCGGTCATCCACTTAGGATGTCATTAGCCGAAGCTAATCATTTGTTCATCCTGGTCATTCATTCCGGATGCCATTAGTCGAAGCTAATCACTTGTTCATCCTGGTCATTCACTCCGGATGCCATTAGTCGAAGCTAATCACTTGTTCATCCTGGTCATTCACTCCGGATGTCATTAGTCGAAGCTAATCACTTGTTCATCCCGGTCATCCACATAGGATGCCATTAGCCAAAGCTAATCATTTAGTCATCTCGGTCATCCACTTAGGATGTCATTAGCTAAAGCTAATCATTTTTTTATCCCGGTCATTCACTTCGGATGCCATTAGTCGAAGCTAATCACTTGTTCATCCCGGTCATCCACTTAGGATGACATTAGCTGAAGCTAATCATTTCCATTAGCTGAAGCTAATCATTTGTTCATCCTGGTTATCCACTTAGGATGTCATTAGCCAAAGCTAATCATTTATTCAACCCGATCATCCATTTATGAAGCTAATCATTTATTAATCTCGGTCATCCATTTAGGATGCCATTAGCCGAAACTAATCATTTGTTCATCCCGGTCATCCACTTTGGATGCCATTAGCCAAAGCTAATCATTTAGTCATCGCGATCATCCACTTAGGATGCCATTAGCCGAAGTTAATCATTTGTTCATCCCGATCATCCACTTCGGATGCCATTAGCCGAAGCTAATCATTTAGTCATCCCGGTCATCCACTTAGGATGCCATTAGCCGAGGCTAATCATTTAGTCATCCCGGTCATCCACTTAGGATGCCATTAGCCGAAGCTAATCATTTATTCATCTCGAGCATCCACTTAGGAAGCTAATCATTTGTTCATCACAGGCATCCACTTAGGATGCCATTAGCCTAATTTATTTTCACGGGCAACCTGCCCTTTCTGATCCATCTACCCTTTTTTTCTTTTTCTTTTCTCTCTTTTTTTTGTTTTTTTTTTTGTTTTCTTTCTTTCTCTTTTTTTATTAGGCTAAACCAAAACTAAAACCAAAATCTTTGTCTATAGCTTGGTCAACCAGAAATCCTATCTAGTGATTCCCTTTAACCAAAGCTAAAATTTATGTGGATGGTTGGGTTAACTTAAGATCCCTTCTAGTGATCTTCTTTAACCAGAACCAAAATTTGTTTGTGTAGCTCAGTCAACTTGACATCCCATCTAGCGATTCTCTTTAACTAAAGATAATGTAAACACCCAAAAAAAAAAAGAAGAGAAGTAAAGCCGAAATGACTCCACCAGCGCTACCGATTTCTAAATCAGTAGCGACACAGTTTTAGGCTGTCGATTTCTGAATCGGAAGTGACATAGTTTTTCTGCCGATTTTAGAATTGGCAGCGACAAATTTTTTGGCTATCAATTTCTGAATCAACAAAGTTTTTGGCTGCCGATTTCTGAATCGGCAGCGACATAGTTTTTGGCTGTCGATTTCTGATTCAGCAGCAGCACAGTTGACTACCGATTTCTGATTCGGCAGCAGCACAGTTGACTACCGATTTCTGAATCGGCAGCTGCAAAGTTTTTGGTTGCCGATTTCTGCATCAGCAAAGTTTTTGGTTGCTGATTTTTGAATCGGCAGCGACATAGTTTTTGGCTGTCGATTTCTGATTCGACAATGGTAAAGTTTTTGGCTGCTGATTTCTGATTCGGCAGCAGCATAGATGGCTATCAATTTCTGAATCGGCAACGACACAGTTTGGTTGTTGATTGTTGAATTAGCAGCGATGCAATTTTGCTGCCGATTTCTGAATCGGTAGTGATAGTGTAAAACCTAACAAGAATTAGAGTTGGATCGGCCTATCCTAGGGGAGAATGGGAATATAAATCAGCCCAAGATAACACGAAAGGGGGATAAGGACAACCTTGGTCTAGCACCCAAACACCCAGCACACTTTTAAGGCTATAAATACAAGGAGAGAGAAAGGGTTGCTCTTCACTCTTCCCAAAATGAGTTGCATGCTCTTGCCCCCTTCCCTCTTCCCAAAATGAGATGCATGCTCTTGTTCTTTCCTTCTTTCCAAAGAGAGCTCAACAACTCTGTTGCATGTACCCAGCTGCATGCCCTTTCTTCTCTTCCCCCTTTCCAAAGAAAAACTTGACTAAACCCTAGCTGCATGTGCCCTCCTTAAGCGTGAGAGAGAAGGGAGAGGGAGAGGGAAGGTTGAACAGCCGAAATCATGGAAAAGGAAGGATCCTAGGGCCAGCTGGAAACAACCATCAGAGGAAAAAGAGCAGAAAATCGAGACTTGAGGGAAGAGCCATACCACCAAGACCTGCTAAAAAATTGTCTAAAAACATGAGGTAAGACCATTATCCTTCTCTTGGTTGGCTGTTACCCTAGATTTCAAACAAAAAGGAAAGGGAAGAAAACTCGAAAATGGAAGGGGTGGTGTACTTACACCTTAACCCAAGGAATCTTGACTAAATGGACGGACCTATGTAGAACAAAAGATTAATGGACACATGCACAGACCCTTACTCAAGAAAAATGAACGATGTTGAATGCATGAACCTAGGGGAGGGTCGGCCATGGTGAGGGCTAGACAGAATATGAATTAGAGTGAAAAAATACATCGATGATGATCTTATGAGACTTCTAGGAACATTTTTTAATCAAAAACAGAATCATACTTATGTTGATGATGTAAATTCTGCATATTTGATTGATGAAATTATATGGAAAGGTGGTGGAATGATGTTAAGTGCAAATTGTGTTATTAATAAACCTTGAAAGCATGTTGTAGCTGAAACAGGAACCACACCATATAATACTTCGGTTTTGTTTGTTTGATGAACGAAAATATGTAATTTTGAATCTAGAGAATGAATTATGAATTGTGATTGTGATTATACTTGTGAGAAATATGATGGTTTGCATGTGTAACTAAGTTTATTGGGCAGCAATGTCCAGCCATAAGGATTGAGGGAATAATGAGAGAATTCATCGTGACGAACACCTTAAGGGAATTAAGTCCGTGACAAAAAATGAGCACTTGTGAATTATGAAATTGCTAGTAGTGGTGTTGATGTATTACCGTAATGTAAGTGAAAACATGGAATGAATGAATTTAGAAAACCTTGCTAAACGAACTTGTGTTTTCTGCAGAGAACTAGTGTTCGCTGCCACAAACTGTGTTGTCTGCAGTAAATCAGTGTTCCCTGCCGAAGTTTTGTTGTCTGCAACGAACTAGTGTTCACTGCCAAAAGTGTGTTGTCTATAGTGAATCAGCATTCGCTTCTGAAGTTGTGTTGTCAGTGGCGAACTAGTGTTCGTTGCTGAAATTATGTTGTCTGCCGCAAACTAGTGTTCGCTGCTGAAAGTGTGTTGTTCGCAGCGAATCAGCTTTCGCCGCTGAAATTGTGTTGTCTGCAGCGAACTAGTGTTTGCTACTAAAAGTGTGTTGTCTGCAACGAATTAGCTTTCGCTACTGAAATTGTGTTGTCTGCAGCAAACTCGTGTTTGCTGTCAAAAGTGCGTTGTCTGCAGCGAATCAGCGTTCGCTGCCGAAGTTCTGTTGTTTGTAGTGAAATAGTATTCGCTGCCAAAATTATGTTGTCTGCAGCGAATCAGCTTTCGCTTCCAAAATTGTGTTGTCTACACCAAACTCGTGTTCACTGTCGAAAGTTCGTTGTCTGCAATGAATCATCATTCATTGTTGAAGTTTTGTTGTCTACAGCGAAATAGTATTCGCTGCCGAAATTGAGTTTTCTACAGCGAATCAGCGTTCGCTGTCGAAAGTGTGTATTCTGCAGCGAATTTGTGATTCGCTGCCAAAATTAAGTTGTCTACAATGAATTAGCATTCGCTGCTGAAAGTGTGTTTGCTGGTTTGCTGCAATGAATTAGCATTTGTTGCCGAAAATGTGTGTTCTGCAACGAATTAGTAATCGCTCCCAAAAGTGTGTTTGCTACAATGAATTAGCATTTGTTGTTGAAAGTGTGTTCTACAGCGAATTTGTGATTCGCTGCTGAAATTGAGTTGTCTGCAGCAAATTAGCATTCGTTGGCGAAAGTGTGTTTGCTGTAAGGAATTAGCATTCGCTGCCGAAAGTGTGTTGTTTACAATGAATTTGTGATTCGCTGCCGAATTGTGTGGCCTGCTGGAAACCAGTTTTCACTGTCGAATTGTGTGGCCTGCAGTGAAACAGTTTTTGCTGCCGAATTATGTAGCTTGCAGCGAACCAGTTTTCGTTGCCAAATTATGTGGACTGCAGCGAAACAGTTTTCGCTGCTGATTTTCTACAATAGACCCCCCGGGTAGAAATGACTTAAATGCTTGTAACAATTTCATTATATGATGGTGTAAAATGTGGAACACTTGAATGTGAACATATGGACTCTTGAAATAAGTGTGGTGATGAATGTGATTTAAGGATGCAAATGTACTGATTTGTGGCCATTGATGTCTTAGGTGGTGTGGCCGGGATCGGACCATCGTCAGGACAAGGACAACCCGCAGATGGAGCAGGTAAGTGGTTCCCACCTTTTTCTCGTATGATGTGTATGTTTTTAAATGATTGACTTATGATGATATATTATTAAATCCTTGTTGAATGATGAAATGACGATGAAGTGTTTGATTGAATTCTGGATGATTGTTGAAATGACTATGAAATTTTGATTAAGTTCTTGATGAATGTTGAAACAATGACGTAAATGTTAATGTTCTGAAATGACTTGTTTGAGGTGGATATATTATCGTGTTGCGATGAATATTAAACCGACTATGAGATGTTGGTTAGGCTATTATGAATTTTAGGCTGCTGATGAATAGTTGTATGAGTATTACGAAGAATCTACTATTGTATTTTATGGAATGTAATTGTGACGAATGGTTGTATGAGTATTACGAGGGCTCTATTATTGTATTTTATTGAATGTAATTGTAATGAATTTTTGTATGAGTATTACGAGGGCTTTACTACTCTATTTTATTGAATGTAATTGTGATGAATTTTTGTATGAGTATTACGAGGGCTCTACTACTGTATTTTATTGAATGTAATTGTAACGAATTTTTTATGAGTATTACAAGGGCTTTAATGTTGTATTTTATTGAATATAATTGTGATGGATTTTTGTATGCGTATTATGAGGGATCTATTGTTGTATTGTATTAAACATTAACCGTCATGAATGGTTGGATGAAAAATATAAAGGGTCTATTATTGTGTTATACTGAATGCTAAACTGTTATGAAATGTTTGTTTGTGTATTACAAAGGACATAATATCTTGTTATAGTGATTACATAAATTGCCTCTAGAATGTTTGATGGGTTAATGATTAGCTTCGGCTAATGGCATCCTAAGTGGATGACTAGGACTGAAAAATTATTAGCTTCGGCTAATGGCATCCTAAATGGATGACTGGGACTGACAAATGATTACCTTTGGCTAATGGCATCCTAAGTGGATGATCGAGACTGATAAATGATTAGCTCCGGTTAATGGCATCCTAAGAGGATTGCTGGATTTGGGAGTTATGAGTTAGTTTCAAGAGTTAATGCGCGCATGGGTACTATGTTTCGTATATACCAAGTATATGAAAGAACTACGATTGTTATGCTTTAAACAGAGAATAACGTTAGTTTGGTTAACGGTATCCGAGATGGATGACTGGGTTTGAGTATTGTAATTAGCCTTGGTAATTGATGAATTATTAAGGGTAGTATTTACATAAGTAAGGAGAAATGAAAGAATTATGCTCTTTTGGTTGATGTGTGAAATGTAATGTTAATATTGCTTTATTATTATTTTTTTAAATTGTCTGTAATGCTTGAAATTACCTTGTGCTATAATAAGGTCATCATACCAACATGGTGCGTAAGAAAATCCATTTCACGGCTCACTCATTGAAAAGATTTATATATTCGCATGTTATGGGTGATATGAGTTCTGTATGAATAGAGGTGTAAATCGCTCAAGTAGTCATCCGACCCCTTTTGTAAAGACTTGTAATGAAAAAATAAAATGGAACACGGATGTGAATGTGTGATCATGTAGATATGATGTGTATGAATAAACGTATGTGGTATTCTTCTTATGAGGATGTCACGTTGTGAAATTACATGAGGTCAGGATAAAGAAAGTATTAGTTGTGTAAGTTGTTGTTCGGCACTCTCGTATGAACTCGTGATGATAACGACACTAGAACATGAATGTGAATTGATGAGTATGTTGAGATGATATAATGTAAACTATGAGTATGAAAATAAAATATTGAGAATATGTTTTATGGGAATATTGATTTACGTTATCCTACGTGGATTGTGCCTTGTTAATGAATGAAATGCAATTATAAATTTGCATAATGATATGGTGAAAAACATCCAGAACTGGATGATTAAAAAAATTCCATCGAATTTGGCTCTGAGAAAGTCAGGTCGTTACAGCTAAAATCTCTGTGTGTGGTTGGGTTAACTTGAGATCTCATTTGATGATCTCCTTTAACCAGAACCAAAGTCGGTGTGTAGCTCGGTCAACCTGAAATCTCATCTAGCGATTCCTTTAACCAAAGCTAAATTCTATGTTGCGGTTAGGTTAACCCAAGATCCCATCTGGTAATCTCCTTTAACTAGAACAAAAAATTATGTGTGAATTCTTGTTGGCAGGGTTTGAGCTTTCTTCTTTCTTTTAGGAATTTCCTAATGGTAGGGTTCTTACTTTTCTTCTTGATGATAAGGTTTGATCAAGTTTTTCACTTGATGATTTTTTTTTTTACAGGATTGACATTTATCCTTCCTGATTGCAAGGTTGACATATGTCCTTCTTGATGACTGGGTTGAAAACTTGGTGTTTCTTGATTGCAAGGTTAACCTGATAATTCCCGATCCTGGGTTGAAAACTAGGTGTTTCCTGATTGTAGGGTTGACCTGAAGAGTCTTTTTGATGACAGGATTGATCTTCTCATTTATTTATCTCATTTTTCTTGATGATTGGCTTTTCTTGTTCTTCCTGATGACAAGATTTGAACTTTTTTTTCTTTGAGAATTTTCTAATAGTAGGGTTCTTCTCACTTTTTCTTTTTTATTACAAGGTTTGAAAATAGAACTTTTAATGGTCGGGTTGAGAACTTGGTGTTTCCAGATTGCAAGGTTGATCTGGTAATTCTTGATCACGAGGTTTGAAAATTCAATGCTTCCTGATTGCAAGGTTAACCTGAAGACTCTTCTTGATGACAGGGTTGATCTTCTCTCCTTTTTTTTTTTTTAGATTTTCCTAATGGTAGGGTTTCATCTCATCTTCTTCTCGTTTCAGGGTCAAAACCATGATTCTTTTTTTATTATCAACCCAATGATTCTTTTTTTATCCACAATCTTACTAGACTTCATTGAGGATTTTTCCTGTAACAATTCAAAAAATATTTGATGGAATGTGTTTTAGGTTAGATGATATGCATGCATCCTTACCTAGTTTGTAATATAAGTCCCCTCTCTTTGATGTTCCATCATCATAGGATGTCTTTGTTTGTTATCCAAAGCCTTCTTTGTTCTTCCGATGTACTGGCTCATTCATGTGTTAGCCTCCCACTTAGTTGTAAGCGTAGTGTCTATCCTAGGTTGTCTGTGGCGATTACTGCTCTCGCTATTTATCGAGCATGACCATGCCCCTAAGTGTGGTGTTGTTTGATTCATAATGAAGGAGATTTAATCAATCATTCATCTCCTGGATTTTTTGGAGAATTATTCTTTGATTAGTTGTGTGCGTCCTGCCAATACTCATCATAGATTGTTAATCAGCCACGAAATTGCCTCCAGTTGAATCAATACTTTTCAAGTATATGTTATCATGAAACCATCAAGGAACTATCAAGTCGTCCCGACATGCATCTCATAGCTTGCAATAAAAGGCTCTTTGTTGTATGCTTAGTATTCTTCTAAATGGATTCCTCTTAACTTGTCAAATCAGATTATAAAAAGAAATGCTTTGGCATCATTAATGATGTTCCTTTTATCACCTATATTCATGCGATGAAGTGCACCTTTGGGCTTCAAAGCATATGGTTCCACAATCAGTCTTAGTGGTGTGCATCTTTTCGACATTCATTCAAATTCAATTGTGCGATAACGTCTGTCAGGAGTCCTAGCCATGTTTCAGAGGATAAACCTAGATGAGGATATGAAGATGTCCTTCAAGTGCAACGTTACTCTCAATTGCTGCTGGAGTTCACTAGGTCATGAACTGTCTTTGAACAATATTGCCATCAGTTGATCTGAATGTGCTTGTTCATTAATTATTTTTCTTTGCCCCCAGCTAATCTAGATATTGTTTGTTTTCCCTTTCAGGATCCACTAAATTTCCCCTAGATGGTCAACGTTTCAAGGAGTGTGGAGAAATGTTGATGTCATTTCCATCTAGGATTTTGTAAACTCAATCGATGTTCTTCTTATTTGACAATCTTTCTTGTTCTGGAATCAACTCTCACATTTCAAATATCATGTCTATTCAAGTCTAATTGTTGGAATGAAATCAAAGAGATGTTAGTTTTTGAAAGTATTTTTTAAAACCAAGCTACTTTGGTTAAAGACCTAACACACGTCATTCAATATATGTAGTCATTTGATTACCTTGTATTTTGAAAATAGAAATTGACCCGTTGTAAAATTAAAATAGCTTTTTCTATGGTTCCTTGCGTTAATTTTAATCTTTGATCTTGGGTATATCTTTTAATGGTACGTGATGAGGTGATCTTCTGTGAATTTCAAAAAAAAATATGCTTAAGTCAAAACTCGAGGCTTTATCAAGAAAGATTGTTTGTTTTTTAGCACCAATTTTATCAGTATGCATAATAACCAGTAACTTAATTCATGAAGTCACAACCCTTATGGAAAAGCTCTTCAAGTTTTGAGAGCATCATTTATCGATTCAAATTGCTTATCTGATTAAAAATGGCTCTTAAAAACACGTAATGCAAGCTATGGTTTATGGCTATGAAAGAAAGAAAATCACAAGTTCAAAAGGTGTTTGATGGTTTCAAAGACCTAGGATCAACATCAACTATTTATTAACTCTCTTTTTATTGTTGTCTTTGTAGAGAAAATGACATATAACCATGTTAACTTTAAAGATTAGAATTCTCTTAACATAGATCATAATGCAGATCCAACTTCTCCTTTGATGAAGAATCGATCTAAACATTTGAAAGCATCAGAGGCTTTATCATAGATACCATAAGACATGTTTATATTATTTTTTTCTGGTGTTGACTTTTGGTGTTTGTCGTGTCTTTCCTCAATTAAAACCTCTTTTGCCCTTCCTAGACTTAATAGACGTTCTCCTTCCTTTATCCTTGACTTGCATTTAAGTGTAGACAATTTTCATTATTCGATCCCCAACCTTGAGAACCTTTAAATTGGTTTTTCTTGACCTTTCTACTCCTTTCTCAATCATTGGGCTTTCGTTCTTAGCCTTCTTTTACCATTGATTCTACTTTTATCTTCATCTTTTATCACGATAAAAAAAAAACATATTTATTTATAAGAGTTAATTTTTATTCGGTGCAATTTTTTTTAACTAAAAATTCGGCCGAGTTTCCCCTATAACAGGACCATACCAAGTTATCGACATCTTCATTCATGACACAATTCATATCATAATTATGATCCAATCATCTTGAACCTCATTCTCAATCAATACGTCACAAAAAAAAATAATAGACATGTATTGTCCGATAATAAAGATGCAATCAATAAAAACAAAATACATAAATAATTCTAAGGTTTACATAACTTGCAGAATTAATTGATTCTAAGAAAAAGAATAAAAACTTAGATTATGAATGTAACGCTCCCACTATTTTATTCGGGACAATTTCTTAGTTAAATATAAAAATTTAGGGTAAAATATTCTTCTTCTTTTTTATCATTCTAACATTTCTAATCCTATAAGCAACTATGATAAAATCCAACTACTTGATATAACACATATTTTTAAGTAGGACATTCACATTAATTACATATAATAATTTTGTTCTACAAATAAAAATGTTCATTCAACCTCTTTTACATCATTCATTAATCTCAAAATACATGTTGATCAATATAAACACACAAAAACTGTAACATCCCCCATTTCTAGGATAAAACCACAATCTCATGTCATTAGAAAAACAGAGTAGTTAAATTTTTTTTTATATATATACATATTCACGGTCTTCGTGTTAACATCTACCGGAAATTTCGACGGAGTCCCCCCTATACTGGAAGGTCCCAATTTACCGACATGTAACCTGTTTACCCTTCTAACAGTTCGCATCACATAA
>Ga0307517_10001354_pt1 | contig 41112 bp, 46 predicted proteins | sample 23_EM_MG_FD_194515 | JGI IMG/M metagenome (GOLD analysis project Ga0307517, IMG submission 194515) | Populus trichocarpa ectomycorrhiza microbial communities from riparian zone in the Pacific Northwest, United States - 23_EM | ecosystem: Host-associated > Plants > Roots > Unclassified | place...
GGGGTTCGCCATGGCGACGAATAGGAGAGGAAAAGTGGGAGGGGGTTTTGATCCGGACGCAAAGCGGGGTAGAGTTGAGATTGTATGTGAAATGTAGGGGGGGGGAAGAAGTTTGCGAGAAGCGTGGTCCTATCTCTTGGTCGGAACCAAGCGCCTTATATAGGCATCTTCTGACAACCCTAACCCTGGTGACTCATTACCTCGCGCTACATAAACCTCTATGACTCATAGTAAGTCATAGCGCGAAATCCATCGATGACTCGTATGAGTCATCGCACAACATTCCGTTAACCAATCAAAACTCATAAACCAAGTCATGTGCTCAAACGAGTCACATGCGTGAAACCCATGACTCATAGTATGAGTCATGGGCGAAAATCATTACATCCTATGACGTCACAATCGTGCGTCATGAAACAATCAACCAATCATAACATAACAATAACTCGCAAGTGCATAGTCATGTGAGAACTATGAGTCAAGTAACGTCATAGTGTAAAATCTAACATACCTTATGACTCATAAGTATGAGTCATGTGAAATGTGCCTTGCTTAGTCACCATTTGTGACATCCTATGGAGCTCTTGAGTTTCATCTCCAAAGCCCAACTTGAGGCTTCCGGATCTCAAACCCCAATTTTGTAGGGAAATATCCTGTATCGGACGTCCTTTCTAACTCTCCTGACGACAGTTTGATGTGCCCTCCCAATTTTGCGCTTGTCTGCCTCGCAGGCGCGGCCACGATGGCAATAATTCCAATACCTATCATGGGCTATTCTTTCACTATCATACCGAGTCATACTCTGTGCTTAGGTATACCCTGTCTGGCGTCAACTGCCTACATCAGATTATTCACAAGGTAGTACTGTATTCGTTGAATACAGTTTCAGTTGGTGGTGATGATTCAACCCTGGGAGATAAGAGTAGATGCCCCTAATCCTCTATTGGGGTGGTGAGTGCCTCGTCGCCAACCGATACTGCTTGCAGCTAGATTTTGCATGTCGGGCGACGTTAGCGACACCTTCATATTGTCTATTATTTCTCACGATAGACCTGTCAGTTCTAATTCCTGAACCGCGGATATGGAATTGAAAGTTTAAACGCTTTTGTGTAGGCACCTCCCTCCCTTCCATACTGAGTGATAGTAAGTGAGCCTACCACACCCCTAAATCCTCGCGCACCGGTATAAGACCTAACTGGTCCTCATCGACGAAAGGAGAATACTCACTCCTCGCTTTCACTAAACTCAACACATCCAATTGTCAGATTGACTCCAATCTTTAACAATGTTCACTACACGTCCAATATGCCCCCTGCATGCGAATTTGAGGAGTCCGGCAGCACCCCGGGTAGGCAATCTTAACAGGCGCAGGCGCGACATCTTACCAGACTCCATGGGGTCGACTCATCCAACTCCACGGGTGGGCAATCAGACCTGGCGAATGCGAGACATCATGCCGGACTCCATGGGATCGAAACTGCCAACTTCAGGAGAGGGCAATATGAACGGGCGTAGATTCTAGGTCGTAGCTGTGGATAGGCTATCCAGATGGCTAATACTAAGACCGAATCCGGCAGCTCAATAGTGATCAATCGTCGGCTCGTAATTCTTCCCTACCACTGATGGCAAGACAGCATCTAGCACGACCGGCCATGCGTGTCCGGAGTAGCACAATTCAGACCATAGCATATACTGAACCTGAGATAGAGGCTGACGGACAAGGGCATATGGAACCTGTCCGGCTCAGCGTGGATCGGAGCGATGAGTATCAGAGGTGATATCCGGGCAACGAAACTGAACCGGACAACGAACGTGAAGGAGCAAACCTCCCTGGTGCGGAGGCGACGACACTTAGACGTCGTCGTGGGCCACAATTGGCGGACATACATGGAAACAATCGTCCAAGGACTGCGGGAATTTCAACCAAGTCTAGTTCACAGGAGGCAGCAATTGTCCAACAGACGCCCGCGGCCTGTGTGACCATAACTCCCGGTCAGCCATTGTTCCCTGCAACATTCCCATCCTCAAGCGTAGCCTGGTATTCGTCCCCACTTGGCCTCCCAAGCACAACAACGTCTGGTATTAGCAGCTCCAGTCCACCAGGCGAACCGAGTACAAGACGAACTGGGTCTGTCCGGCCTGTACGTAATTCGCGGCGAAAACACGGTGAGAGGTGTGGAAGGGGAACTGCTAGCTGTAGCAAAGGATCTGATGTTTTAGTACCACCTTTATGTTTACCCACTCCCGAACCCGGTTGCTTTGAGGTCTGCGGTGCCTGGTATGTGGAGTTGCGTGCAACATCAGAATGCGGATGCCGCAAATATTAAACCCTGGTCGAAGACTATGGAGATCGGAAGTCAGAGGTTACAATCATAAAGGATGCTGCACTAACCACAAAAGATAGATCAAAAGGACGATGGTGTGCGGGCGCTGTTCGTGCATTATAATAAAAATCATATACCGGAATTATAGGGACTACCGGGCGACCCCACGGCGATCGCTCGTAGAGTCGAAAACCTTCTCGAGGAGACCAGGTTCATGTGCCCCTCAAATGGCCATGAGGTTTGTATCCGCCCGGCGCCCATCTCCCGACCAGGACTTCCAATCACCAGTGACTATGGCCTAGATGTAGCCTATATCATTCTGGTTCCTGGCACGTCAGATTGCCGACGCCATCTATGGAAAGTATTTCAAGGCAAGAGAAAGCTTGGGATGCGAGACCCAGAATTCATCAATCATGTCAATGGTACGATGGTGTGTCTCACTTGTGCAATCCTGTGCCATCAACTAGGCGCATATCGACTTGGGGTGTATCAGGATCCTCCGGACTTCAAGCCCACAGCCGTTGGATGTAGGAGACCCTCAATGTCCCCCCCGTCCTTGGTTTTTGTTCTGAAGACTAACCAATCTTGCAAGACCTTTTCTTCCGCCAGAAGAGCACCAGGCGGGCAGTACGACGGCCAACGTAGCAACTCATGCTCAGGAATCTGCGTAAAACAATCACAGACAGGATCCAGCAAAATCATCGTATGATGCAGGAATGTTGTCAAGGCTTTGCTGACAAGGATGACGCAGTTCATGGGGAACTGGAGCGTCAGCTATCCAGGCGTCAGCTATCAGGCCGGAATCCAAGACGAGCTGCTGTGCCGGAACAGACACTGCTCAACCATCACGCCGGGCGTTTAGAGCACTACCGGCAGAGTCAAGATACATCCCGCGGGAGCTAACTCTCGTTTGACTACAACCAGGCGTCGTTCGCCCTGGTGCTTCACATGTGAGATTCACATCTGGTGAGTCTAGGTAACTCACAGGAGATGACACGGGGACTACCGCAAGAGTGGCCAGCGACCTCGGGTTTCCCCGGTCGGCTATCATTGAGCCTGGACAACGCGCAGGAAAGTGACGCAGGCGTGAGAGAGAATGGTTTTTTGTAGACTTGGCGATGTGTGAACCGTTGAGTTTATGTAATTTGATTTGCAGGTAATCGAAACTATTAGATTTTAGAGGGCCGATCTGTGGAGCGGTGCGGACAATTAGAGGTCTATGTCTGAGCGAGATCTGATCGAGAGCTGAGAAAAGTACAATGGCCGTGGCCAGGGTGTCCGGGAGGCCCTGGGCATGGCTGTAGACTAGTTATAATAGAAAATCAAGATGGGGATAAGGTTCAAAGTCACCATACAAGGGGCACTAGGGCCTGCAAGCTTGTGTGAATGGCACTCTGTAATACGAATGAATAGTGGAGCGATCGAGAGCCAGTCTGGAATATGTGTGCTATGATGACACCGTCGAGAGTATGCATGTCAACTATCACGAGGGTGTCAAGACGGCGTCTGGAATATGTGTGCAATAAATGAAGCTGTCGATAGTATGCATGTGAGCTATCATGACGTCTTCAAGACGGCGTGTGGACCATGTGCGCTATCACGACGCCGTCGAGAGCATGCAAGTTGGCCATCACTATGCCGTCGCGACAAACATGTGAGCTAGTTGGAAGGCATTGGGAGCCTATAGCCAGATATGGCTGACACGGGGTAGCCAACACCGTAGGATTCCGAGCTAACTATATCAGCAAAAAGGTGGCCTGCGTCAGATACGGTGGTATTGCATCCTGACTCTTCTAGCCTGGACTCTGCGTCCTGTGCGTCCTGTGCGTCCTGTACCCATGCGCCACATCTGGTTGCGTCTGGTGCGTCCGGAGACCCTAGCCTACACTGGGTTCCGTCCAGACACATGCCACTAAGCAACCCTGCCCCCCATGCATCCTGACTTAAACCTCAACACCATCGCACATCAGGATTCACCACTACCACTGATTCTCCTTGCAGCCTTCTTTGTTTTCCAGCCCAAATGTGAGCAAGGAGTATTTCTTGGCGAAGAAAATATACTTAGCGCTGGCCCCTGGTGAGAAAGCCATCATACCCTTAATCTTAAATTTGCGCTAAAGACCCCGGACCAAGTCATACTGATACTCAGAGTTCTATTTTCAGAACACCATCTTTGAATGAGCGAAAATGCCAGCTCACTCCAGTCTGAAAGCGAGTGATAGCCTGGAGTGTCTCTAGTCTAGCACAGTTGATTGTGGTTTCTCGGCACTTAGCCTCAAATGCGACGCGATACACTAGCACGCATCACAACACTCAACATTCACACCCCCAGGCACCAGCTGCAAACTCCACCACAACCACTCCATACATCCTGGGTCTGACACCAGGAGGTTGCTGAACTCGACGCCAGCTACACACTAGTAACAGATTCATCTTTACTGGACTATTATTCATCAAGTTACAAGGCTGGCGATCTCAGAGTCCTATGGCAGATCCCTCCACAACCGCTCAACCGATTTGGGACCTGATTGCGGGAGAATGTTGGGCTCGACGCCAGCTACGCAACGGTATAAGATACATCCCCCCGCGACCTTTATTCATGAAGTTACAATGCTAAATAGTGTGCTAGCGATCCCAGAGCTCGATTGTAGATTCCTCCACAACCGATGGGCCGATCCTAGATCCGATTACGGGAGACTGTTGGGCCTGACGCCAGCTTTCCAACGGTATAAGGTACGTCTCTGTCGCATCAGAACTCAGGAATTTGCTGTCTTCTGTGGAGGGTGTATTAGGTATCCAGCTGGCGATATTTTACTCGACGGCAGATCGCTCCACAACCGCTGGACGGATCTCGAATCTGTTTGCGGGAGGTTGTTGGGCTTGACGCCAGCTTTCCAACGGTATAAGGTATGTCTCTGTCACATCAAAGCTCAGGAATTCGCTGTCTTCTGTAGAGGGAGTATTAGGTATCATGCTGGCGATATTTTACTTGACGGCGGATTACTCCACGACCACTTGCCGGATTTCGATCCTGTTTGCAGGAGGTTGTTGGGCTCGACGCCAGCTTCCCAACAGTGTAAGGTACGTCTCTGTCGCATCAATACTCAGGAATTCGCTGTCTTCTGTAGAGGCAGTATTAGGTATCATGCTGGCGATATTTTACTCGACAGCGGATAGCTCCACAACCGCTGGACGGATCTTGATGCTCTTTGCGGGAGGTTGTTGGGCTCGACGCCAGCTACACAACGGTATAAGGTACGTCTCTGTCGCATCAATACTCAGGAATTCGCTATCTGCTGTGGAGGGAGTATTAGGTATCATGCTGAAGATATTTTACTTGACAGCAGATTACTCCACAACCACTAGACGGATTTCGATTCTGTTTGCGGGAGGTTGTTGTGCCCGATGCCAGCTTCCCAACGGTATAAGGTCTATCCCTCTGCGAAATTTATTCATGAGGTTACATGGCTAAATAGAGTGCTGGCGCTCCAAGAGCTCGATGGCAGATTCCTCCACAGCCACTGCTCCGATCCTTAATCTGGTTGCTGGAGATTGTTGGGCTCGACGCCAGCTACGCAGCGGTATGAAGTACGTCTCTGTCGCATCAATACTCAGGAAATCGCTCACCCTTGTGAGAGTGGTCTTTACAATGCAGCTACCGTGGCGATCCCAGAACTCGATGGCAAATCCCTCCCCAACCACTTCTCCGATCCTGGATCTGATTGAACAGGATTGTTGGGCTCGACGCCGGCTACACAGCGGTATGAAGTACGCCTCTGTCGCATCAATACTCAGGAAATCGCTCACCCTTGTGAGAGTGGTCTTTACAATGCAGGTACCCTGGCGATCCCAGAACTCGATGGCAAATCCCTCCACAACCACTGCTCCGATCCTGGATCCGATTGCACAGGGCTGTTGGGCCTGACGCCAGCTACGCGCTGGTATAGGGTACGTCCTGAGGCGCCAATTCCCCATCGAGCTATAGGGTCCCAGGAAGGGGGAGCAGGAGGGAAGGGGGGGCAGGGGGGGGAGGCCGGGCGCACGCTTGGGTGTGAACTTGAATTTGCATGTTTATTAGAACGCTAGAAACCTACTTGTAGTAAATTTAATAGTTTCACCAAATGAACTTGAAATCTATTGTGACCCGGGTGACCAAGGTCAGAAACAGGTAAAGGGGGGACCCTTCGCTTATCTCAGGAAGATGTGCTCTGGCGTCAGGTAGCACCCTGAGTATTTGGTGCTGCGTCAGGTGGCGTCCTGAGTATTGGGTGCTGCATCCGGTGCGTCCTGAGTATTAGGTGCTGCACCCGGTGCGTCCTGAAGGTTGTGTGGTTGGGTCGTTGCATCCTGATTCGCGATTAGCGTTCAAGTGTCAGGTGCGTCAGACGCACAGAACGCACAGAATGCAGGGTAATATTTTTGCTGATGTAGGTCAAGGATATTTGAGACAACGGATAATAGTCACGAAGGCTCGTAGGTAATAATTTGGTAAAGGTAAAGTAATTAAGTGGAGTCAAATATCAAAGAGTTAGAATATAACTAGATAACTTGTTATATTGTTAAGGTCTCTTCTCCGTTGCTTGATGATTCTTCAACCACCGGGACAGAGTCCTCTATTTATACTAATGTTTATGCTACTTTGACTTCTCTAGTTAAGAAGTATCTTCTTAACAATTCAGTTCGTCTGAACACAGTCTGAACACCGTCGAACCCTGAAAACTTGCCCAGTTCAACTTAAGGCCCGTTTACCTATAGACGGCCGTCTAGCAACCGGAGATGCTGCTGACCGTCAAGGAAGGTTAAACAGTGGAAGGTGTGTAGGGTGAATAGATGGGTGCGTGTTTACCTAATTATACTGGCTAGTGTAGTTTAGTATCAAGAATTTGATTAATTGATGGGATGTGTGCAACCCTGTAGCTTTCGGCCCGCAACAGTGCTCAGCAACCGAGATAGTAGACTAACCAACAATGTCTTCTCCCCGACACAGGATAGGAATTTTGTCTCCGAACTCACTCCAGGTTATGAGAGAACAAATTGCTATTTGGAGAAAAAAATTAGAGTTGATGGGAAGCTATTCTTACGATTGTGTGCATGATATATGAGTGGTGTTGATAGACGGTGGTTGCAAAACGACCTGTTGAGCAGCGTCAGGTTTTGACCGTCTAGCAGGAAGAATATTAGATGGTTGAAAACAGGGGAAACAGTTGTGCCACGTCTATCGGAATATGTTCCTGGTTGAGACGCCACCGTCTAGTTTCCCAACCAAAATGTGAGAACTAGACGGTTAGGTAAACGGGCCCTTAGAGAATCTCCCGAACTGGTATTTCATCTGAGGGTGTCTCCACTCCACCCGTAGACAGTCTTCGATCTCATCGTCATGATAGACTATAAAAGAATATGCTGCCCAAATGCCTACATACCAATAGTAGTATTGAATATGGAGTGATCAGTTCCGATATCCAGCTATCAAAGCATTATGCAGCTAATCGCATATGCAACTAGAAAATGAGAGGAGTAGTAATCTCTAAACATCGTTCCAATCAGTTATACATATCTTGAAATGTCCTCTCATTTAGTATTGCGAGTCATCTTCCAGATGCCTCTGTGAAGCTCCTAACTCCGGGAACTTGGGTTCGGGTATATGGTTATTCTTTGAAGCCATATACCTTGGTCTTTATTTGGCAAGCTATTCCTGCTAGGCTAATATTAGCTCCCTCCTCATAAGGGTTTTTGTCCTCAAATCCCTTATATAATAATACATGTGAAGTAATACATAATAAACATTAAATCTATTTAGTACTCTACAAGGTAGGGTGAAAAACCTTCCGCGTTTGCTTGGCCACGGGAGGAAAACCTTTCCATGTAATACTACTTAGTCCAATCTTGGCATATCTGGATTTTCGCTATGAAAACCTTGTACCAATTCCTGTGCTCGTTCTAAGTGCTCAGGTGGTTCCCAGGTGTTCTCATCTTCCGAACACCCTCTCCACTTCACGAAGTTGCGGAGTTCTTTGAAGGTCCTAGTCCTGCCACGGACACTTTGATCATAAGAGATTATTTCACTCTAAATGATCTTTTCTACCTCCCATTCAAGATCACCATCGATCTCTTCGGGTTCCATAGGTGGTTGTTCTCGGGCTGGTCAAATAGATTTTCGATAGGGCTCGAGTAGCGATACATGAAATACCGGGTAGATTTTCCAATGTTCCGATAATTCAAGTTTGTACACAAGCTCTGCTCCTTGTTCCAGGATTTTGAAAAGTCCGTATAGCTGAGGGGCTAACTTTTTTGGATAGGCGTTTAGTGCGGATATTCTTGGCATTAAGCATAACCATATCGCCTATTTTGAAGTCTGGTTGTTGCTTAGCCTTCCAATTGTAAGAACGTCCCATGGCTTCCCTGGTCTTTTCTCGAGATTGTCTTGCTTGTTGATGTATCGTTTGCATCCAGTGAGCGTAAAGGTTTGCTCCTGGGTTTCGTGCTTCACGCTCCTTCAGCCATTCAGTTTCAGGATGAAAGCCATAGTTTGCGAAGAAAGGGGTCATATTGTGTGCGTTTGTTACAGAGTTGTTATAGGCGAACTCAGCTAAAGGTAGTAGATGGTACAAGTCATCCTGATCGTAGGAGACAAAGATCCGGAGCCAGCTTCCCAGAACATGGTTGACTCGTGCCGTTTGTCCGGAAGATTGAGGGTGGGACGCCGTCGACATTTTTCGTTTGATGCCTTGTTTTTTGCACAATGATTCCCAAAATTCTCCAGCCAACTTCCCATCCATATGTGAAATGATTTCCGAGGGTAAACCGTGAACTTTCCAGACTTCCTTAAGGACAGATTCTGCCACATCCCTTGCTGTCGCCTTTTCTTCTAATCCGATAAAGTGGGCCATTTGTGTAAAGCGGTCTACTTCGACCATGATCTGGATATATCCGGCTGATTTTGGTAACTGCGTGATGAAGTCTACCGAAGTTGAAGCCCACGCGGCATAGGGTATTTGTAGGGGATTAAGCTACCCAAATTGTGCCTGTCGTGGAGCTTTCGCTTGTTGACAGGCGGTGCAGGAAGGAACGTAATCGTTTACACAGTCGGTTAATCCTTTCCTGTAGAAACCTCGTGTAATGATTTCTTGAGTTTTTTCTTCTCCGAAGTGACCTGCCACTTGGGAGTCGTGACATCCCTTAGCTCTAAGGGTTTGGATTTCTTCTTTGCGGGGATAAACAACGGCTCTTTGTAGTTGAGAAGGTCATCGGATATCAACCATTACTTAGGCAATTCCTTTTCCTTTTCCTTCTAGAATTCCAACTCTTTCTTTCTTTGCATCCAACCTATATCTTCTCTGCCATTTCGCGAACTTCAGCCAAAAAGTCTGCATCAAATCCTTTCAGATCTGCTTTGGCGATAATGGTATTAGATAATAACACTTGCCCTTTGCGTAGAATACGCTGTTGGTTAATATCGGAGGAATCGTAGAATTCGTGGTTGCCATTCGCTTGATCGAAGCATATCATTCGTTGAGTTTCTTTCAACTCCAACCCTGTCCCAGTGCTCACGAAACCCTTTCCTACTCTCTCAGTCTCATCCAACCCATGAACCTCCATCCAATCCTGACCATCAATTCTTTCGACGACCAGCTGCGCTATGCGTTCGCCTATGTTAACCTCGTAATCTAACTTTCCATGATTAACCAGTCGGACTTTGACTTCGCCTCTGTAATCTTCATCAATAACTCCCGCATCTACCGTGATACCTTTGGTTCCTAAGCCAGTTCTTGGTGCTATGCGACCGGAGGTTCCTTCTTGTACCGCGACCGGTAAGCCGCTTTTCACTAGTACTCGGCTGTTGGCTGGAATAAGTATATCTTCGATGCTGTAGAGGGTGTGTCCTGCTGCAAGCTTTGCTCCTGTGATTAGGATTTGGGCTTTTTCGTCAAGCCTTTGAATCTGAATACATGTTTCCTTTTCTGGTTGAGGCAACTCTTGTTGGAGCTGTTCAGAATGTGTCTCCGACACGACGGCAATTTGGAATTTGCCGAAGTGCTAAGGTTTCAAAATTTGTTGCTCGCGATAGGTAGCTCACGCTTCAGGCCGGTACTCCCGCCGTCTGCTTAAAGCGTCGGGCTTGCCGCCTTTTGTGCATGGTCGTTAGATGATTTTGAAATTGAAACCACACAATTTCTGTTCCCATCGAATCTGTCTGTGTGTCCAGGCTTTTCTTGTAAGGAAATATTGTAGGTTCTGATGATCAGTATAAACCGTTATTGGTTTCTCCATTCCTTCCAAGTAATGTTTCCATTCTATGAAGGCAACGAGAATAGCCAATAGTTCTTTGTCATGGATGTCGTAGTTTCGCTCAGCGGGGCTAAGCTTTCGGGAATGGAAGGAGACAGGATGTACCCTTTTTCCATGAAACTGCGACAAGATGTATCCTAGGGCATAATTGCTGGCAACGGTTTCCACGACCGTGTCAAGTTCTGGATAGAAATGACATAGGATTGGTGCTAATACAAAGCGTCGTTTGAGGTCGTCAAATGCCTCTTGTTGGTCTTTTCCCCAAAAAGATTTCTTGGGGTCTCCTCTTAACAAATTGGTTATCGGTGCACAGATAGCTGAGAAGTTCTTAATAAATGTCCTGTAGAAGTTCGCGAACCCGATAAAAATCTGAACGTCCATAACAGACGCTGGAGCTCGCCAAGCCTTAATAGATTCCACCTTCTTTTCGTTCATCGTTACACCATCTGTTGCCACAACATAACCCAAAAAATCCACTTTTTTAACATGAAACACCCTTTTCTGCAAGGAGATCGCCATTTGGTATTCGCGCAGCTTTTGCAGAACCTTCCTGACGAGTATAATATGTTCCTCAATGGTTTTGGAGTAAATAAGAATGTCGTCGATATATACGAGAACTCCTTGGTCGAGAAACTCTTGTGGGCTCTCGTGCATCATAGTTTGGAAGGTGGCTTGTGGGTTAACTAACCCAAAAGGCATGACTGGGTATTGATAATGTCCATACCAGGTTCGAAAAGGAGTTTTCTATTTATCCCCATTACGAACTCTGATCAGATGGAAACCATCCTTCAGGTATAACTTCGTAAAGATTTGAGCATCACAGACTTGATCTCTCAATTCCGTCATCAGGGGGATAGGATATTTGTTGTGAATCGTAACTTTGTTGAGTCCACGATAATCGACAACAAGTCTTAGGCGACCATAAGGGTTGGGAATGAAAAGGATTGTGGCACCAGTTGATGATTTCCTCGGGGAAATCTTTCCTTCTTTGAGCATATCATCAAGGTATTTGTGTAGCACTTCCAGTTGTTTCTGAGAAAACGTGGATATTGGACCCCATGGTGGTTGGGTATCAGGTTTAAGGTCGATCGTATGGTCGAAGGTACGGCGAGGTGGTAGTTTCTCAGCCGTAGAGGGACAGAATAGGACGAGTTAGTCGTGATACCTTTCAGGTAGCCGGTCAATGATAGTAATCCTTTCGTCATCAACCTTTTCTATTCGACCAATGACCACCGCATTTGGGTCATTTAGAACCTCTTCATCCCATTCTACCGAGATTCCTTCATCTTCAGGATTTAAGTGTGATCGGCATTCATTGTCCTCAAAGGACCAATTTTCTAGATTTGCGATATTGGTAATAGGGTGTTCCTGATACCACCATCCGATGGGTATAATCATACCATATTTTCCTGCTGGAGCCGTTTCACAGGAAACCAGAGAAAAGTGTTTGTTGCTTCCTATTTCTAGGAAAAGAGGTTTCGTAAACGCGGTTCCGCCGGAAGAAACAGTTTCCCTGGTGAAGGCATGGATTTGAACTGCAGCAGGTCTCGAGTGGTAGGGATGTGTAAGTCTTCAACGAGTTGGTGGTTGATGAGCAAAATATTCGATCTGGAGTCCAATAGGAGAGGGATTCAATAGGGTTTCCCGCGGATATAGATGTGCGCATCTCCTTCCGGAATGGTATAGCATTTGGGCTCCCATATAGTAGGATCTGCCCGACGATCCGTTCGCTTAGGGCGTAGTTGTAGTAGTCGCTTGTCTTGTTTTGACATGTTGTGTATCATGTAGTTGGGGGTGTTTGAGACAACGCCCGCGTTGTTTCGACAACTAAGGTCTCCTCAGACAAACTGTCACAAAAAATAAAAATGTTTTATACATCTCGGCGGCCCACTACGAGCGGTCTTTACCCTCTGCCGAGTGGTTCCCAAAATTATAAAGCCCACTAAACGGGCCAAATGCCAATGCCAAATAATGCAAAAATAAATTTTATATAAAAGAGAAAACTTACCTTTTTGTGTAACGTGGTGGTTATAGCGACGTCTTTTGTTGATACCTAGCAACGAGTGTTGTTGTATAAACCTGTTTTGGCTATTTTAGCGTAACGCGAGACTGGGGTGTAATACGTAAACATTAGACCCATTTTCTGAAGGGTTCGCTACGGTCTAGTTGGATTAGCTATGGGTTGGCGGCCCTTGCTACCACAGGGTCAAGCGTTCGAGTCTCCTCGGAGGCAACAATAATTGAGTACCGGTTACTACCGCTAGCTATGTAGTGGAGCGGCAAGGCTGCCCTTAATCTACCTAGGAAACCATTTCAGAACTGGGGGAAAATTTCCAAGACAGAGGGAAAAGCCAGCCTTCCTAGGAATGTGGCAACACAAAAGTCCTCCTTCGGGAGGCAACAACACCGGTACCCTATTCCGTAAACGGCGGTTCCTGCAGAGCGGGTGGATAGTCCATGTTCTGCAGCAAGATCTTTTCTATGAGCGCCAAGACTTTTGTGCCGAGACTGCTGAGGAAATAAACACGTGTAAAAAGGTTTTGTAATCGCTTTCCACTTGCATTAAGAATAGATGGTACATGCTTGCTTCACAAGATCTAAGGCGCGACTTACCTGTCACATTGTCATTCTTAAAGCACGGTGACATCCACTCGAGTCTGTCCACTAAGGCAGGTCAATAAGGACTTATAGACTTAGGAAAAGGCGATACTTTGTTTATTTGCAACGTGATTCCTTTAGGTCATTTCTGTATCGGACAATTCCCAAACTTGGGTGGGCAATTCTCGCTGTACGCGGTTAACCTTAGTGACTTCCTCTGAACCCGATGGTGGAGGGGTGTGAACAGGCAGCGTTGAAGTGCGTGGCTTCCGGTAAGGTTTAGTGTTTCCCTTATTCCGGTATGCGAAGATAGTTGCTACTACAATCGGCTTTCGACATTTTCTCCAGGTGGGGTTGTCGAGTGTGCAATGAGTGCATTGTTTTTCCCTCTTTCCTTTTTTCAACCACATCTTCAGCAATTCCTTCATAATCTTTCTTCCCGTGGGTATGCTCATGCCTGCAATTATTATCGTTTCGTTTCGCAGTTGTTGTCCCTGGAGATTTCGATTGGGAGGTATTATCCTTCCGACGTTTGTTATCTTTCTTTTTCTCGAATTTTGTGTTGAATCCTTTTTCTGACACTTCTCGCTTGCGCTTTGGTCCGGGGTCGATATCGATTTCGATAGTTTTCCACGTTCCAGAAGTTCTGCTTCCTGTCATCCAACTTCCCGCAAGGTCTCCATCCAGTGATTATCATCACTAAACTTGAGGTGGGATAATCGACGAAGGATATCCTGCGGAAGTTCGTTTTCAACGTTAACCCTCCCTGCTATTCCTGTGAGACCAGCCTTAATGTTGAGATCTTTAAGGAGTAGAAGATATGTATTGATTTTGCCTTTATAGATAATTTTATCCATTTCTTCTAGGGCTCATCGTTCCTCTTCGAGACCGATGTACGGTTGAATAATCTCTTCGCGAAAACGTTCCCATGTGGAGTAGCTAGGGTCTTGAGTGTAACCACCTAAACGCGCCATGACCTTCCGGTATTTCTCTGAAAAAGGTGCTACGTTATGTCACTTAGTGTTCCCTAAGGCAAATACGATGCGATGCGAGTGGTACTTCTATTGCGTAGGGTTGTGATTGATGTAATCTTCACATGCAGTTAACTAGTTTCTTACGTCTTGGTTATCTTCTCCTGGAAAAAAATAAGGAGGTTCCGCTGTGTTTTTTGTCAGTTGTTGAGCAGTACTAAGACACTGCATGAATTCCAGCATTGCCCTAGTACGGGGAGACGCATCTCTTGGAAGAGATGGTCTTCGAGTGTTGTGTTCCGACGTCTGCCTCTCCTGCCCCTGCAATCTCCCCCATTTTTGTCGTTATCATCATTGTGATCGTCATCTGGGTCGGGATCCACACCAGTATTGCCTGGCGGAGGAGGTGGTTGGTTGTTTCCTTCTCGATCAACTTTCTTTCCTTTATTCTGTCGGGAGTTGAAGCTGATTCCTTGTCAGGGTTGATACCATCTGGTGGTATCCAAGGGTTTCATTGACCTGGGTAAGAAGGTCCGCGGTCACCGTTACCACCATCCGTTGGTGGAATGGTATATTAAGGTTTCTCAGCACGATCGATTCTCGCTGTTAAAGTCTGTATCAAGGCTTGAAATTCGAATCGTTACTTATCTAGGAGATCTCTTGCTTCTTGACGATCTTTTTGTTGCTGAGCGGCAACATCGGCTTTTTGTTGCTTTAGTAGCTGATCCGCTCGTTCCTCGTGAGCATGGAGGATTCGTTGCCAAGTAATGTCCTGGTTTTTGAACTTAGCTTTTAGTTCGAGAACATCACGTTCTAGAATTTTATCTCGGTCTTCTGCCAATTTCACATCTTCTTTTTGCTTTGCTTCTTGTCGTCTAAATTCTCCAGCTATCTCAGCTGTGCGACGTTCTCACTCAACTCGAGTTGCCCCTTCCGGCGTCAACAATGCCTGCCTAGCATCACTTAACTCCATGTCGACAATTGTTTCGCCCTTTGTTAACCTGATTTGTAGCAATTGTATGTTCGCGTACTGTACCCTAGCATGGCCTGATAACGCTATGAGAGCTATTTGACTTTCGTCAGGGCTCTGATGTATTGTAGACGAGATGTACGGCAATGTTTGGGCAATTTGTCGTTTAAGGAGTTCAGTAGGATTCGTGGGATTTCTCGAGTGGTGTCTGCAATTCGAACGGCAGGTGGACTTTCCAACCCGGAAACGTGCACTTCTGGATTGACTCATTGCTAACGAGCTAGGTCCAGAGGGAATCGTGAGAGGTCCAGATGATGGGGCGAAAGATGAAGCTAGAGGTGTCGTGCTCTCATCATCCATAGGATCATCACGTGATTCATCACAAGAGGTGGCTTCGAAAGGAAAAGGTGAACCAGGTTGGTTTTCGGTCATCTTCATTTAACAAACCTGGTCAGAATAGGTTTTGGTCTTTCCCCTGTTGGAAGGAAATGGGTAATGAATGGGCCCGTAGTTTGTATTCCACCAGTTTTGTTCAAAGGAATCGATATATTCCTGGTAGTTTTTTGCGATTTGATCCAGGCGATCAATGGAAGGAAATTGATGGATAATGGTCTCCGGGGTTGACGATTGCGATAGGAGGGTTGGTGGGGGAGAACGAGTGGAGCACAGTAGTGTAACTCCGCCTTCTGACTCTGGTTCCCAATCATCCAAAGGTTCTTCGGTCGGTAGAGATTCGACAATGGCAGTCTCAGATGGGTTTTCAAGAATGAAAAAAAGATAGTAAACGATCAGACAGGCAAGCAAGTCTGATAGCATGAGGTAAGGTGTGAGCCTTAGTGATAGGAAGAATTACAATATAGTGTTACGGGGTAGCTAACATGGTAGGATTCCGAGCTAACTCGGCCAAGGATATTTGGGACAACGGATAATAGTCAGGAAGGCTCGTAGGTAATAATTTGGTAAAGATAAAGTAATTAAGTGTAGTCAAATATCAAAGAGTTAGAATATAACTCGATAACTTGTTATATTGTTAAGGTCTCTTCTCCGTTGCTTGTTAATTCTTCAACCACCGTGAGAGAGTCCTCTATTTATACTAATGTTTATGCTACTTGTACTTCTCTAGTTAAGAAGTATCTTCTTAACAATTCAGTTCGTCACAACAAAGTGCGAACACCATGTGACCCTGAAAACTTACCCAGTTCAACTTAGAGAATCTCGCCAACTGCTATTTGATCTGAGGGTGTCCCCACTCCACCAGTAGACAGTCTTCGATCTCTGCGTCATGATAGACTATAAAAGAATATTCCGCCCAAATGCGTACATACCAATAGTAGTATGGAATATGGAGTGATCAGTTCCGATATCCAGCTATCAAAGCATTATGCAGCTAATCGCATATGCAACTTGAAAATAAGAGGAGTAGTAATCTCTAAACATCGTTCCAAGCAGTTAAACATATCTTAAAACGTGCTCTCATTTAGTATTGCAAGTCGTCTTCCAGATGCCTCTGTGAATCTCTTAACTCCGGGAACTTGGGTTCGGGTATATGGTTATTCTTTGAAGCCATATACCTCAGTCTTTATTTGGTAAGCTATTCCTACTAGGGTAATAATGGCAATTGATGCAGAGGGGGTTTAAATCTCGCTGGGTAGCATCCGGAAGACTAAGCATCCGGATGGTGTTCCGGAGGCTAGAGTGCTGTTGGGTTCCGCTATGACAAGGGAGGCACAGGAAGGAGGTCAGGGCGATGCCGGAAACCTTATAGTCTGAGAGCATCTGGACACAGGCGCTTGGTCGTGAAGGTCGTCGGGACGTCAAGGACGTAGGGCTTGATGGGGAATGGCGCCCAGATATGATGTCCGGCCGATGTCGCCTTCAGAGTAAAGGGTAAGGTTCTGAGCGCCCTGAGTGTCAAATCCACGGGACCCTGAGGACGGATATAATAATTTTTGCTGATGACGCCATGTACCACTCAGGTAAAGCCCAAACCTCTTCCACCCTTACCAGCAGTGACTCTATGAGTCGTTGCCGCCCTGGATACCTTATAGACGAGATTACAAGCAATGCAGTAAGTCGCTCCCAGAAGGGTAAGGCCTTTGCCTCCTGGCCAGCCAAATCAAGCCTAGCCAGCAATGATAGCAGAATAGCGATTGGAAACTCTTGGGATGATAATAGAACTCTCTCAACCTCTACTGAAATCGAACGATGATACTCAGAAATGAGCTAGATGTGATGTACTGATGATGGGTGTGAAATACATAAGAATGAAAAAGAAGATGAAGGATACTGGCCAAAGGACCCTAACGTCCAGAAGCAGAGCAAGAAGACTAGGAGAAAAGAGCAGGATACGACTTCAACATCTAATACAGCCCTTGATGAAGGCCAGGCCTGACTCCCCAATATCCCATACCTCTCAGAGAGCCTACCGCCTTTCTGTATCAATGACACCATCCTAGGCACACGGCCCATGGCCTCGCCTGCCTTTAGTCCCCTTTACAGCCAAGCAGGCTATGACTCCAATGAGGCAACCAATGCCAACCAATTCCTAACCATCCTACACTCCCCCTTAGTGGGTATCCTCGCCCAGCGAGTTAGAGAAGCCCTTAAGGGCGATGCCCTCTTAACGAGGGTCAAGGAAACTGGTAATAAATTGCACTATTCCATCCGCGATGGCCTTCTACTTGCCCAGAACACGAATGGGTACAAAAACCTTCATATCCCGGTAGGACCTCTTGAGCAGGGGGTATCCCTATAGGATTTCATCCACAAAACTCTCCATGAAGGCCTCGAACATTTCTCAGCTTACAAATGCTACTCCGATGCGGCTTGCTTCTTCTAGTGGCCACAGATGCGCAAGGACTTTGTCATATCCTGTCGGTCATGCCATAAGTGCCAGATTAACCACGAGCCCACTACCCTACCCTGGGACGATCCCTTACCCTCCCTGACCCTGTCGAAGCGTAGCCATCCCTTGCCAAAGACTTCGCCGGCCCCTTTAACAAATCCGATGGCGATACCCCTATGATGGTCATAATGGACCGCTTTACCTCCGACCTACATCTTATCCCACTCAAGGACGCTGCTACCTCTCAGAAGATCTTTAAGAAACTCAACAGTACTATCCTCGATGTCCACGGCCTTCCACTCAGCATTGTCCTTGACAAGGACTCTCGCTTTACCTATAGGCTTTGGTCAGAAATCATGAAGTCCCTCGGTATCCAGTTCTGAATGGCAACCCTCCACGACCATCAAATGAATGGCCAGGTTGAGGGAAGGATTCCTACTCTCATACAGCTAATGAGGAACTTCGTTAACCCTAGACTCAACAACTGGTCTGCCGCCCTCCCAGTTATTGCAGCAGCCATGAATGGCGCCCCGCATGAATCTCTGGGTATCTCGCCATACCATGGGCTGTATACAAGCTGCGGGAAGCTATTGAAGCTAGTCCCGAGATCCACCAGCAAGGGACCGGAGGTGGACGATATTCTAAGCGCCCATGAAGCAACGAGAAGGTAAGTAGACATGGCCAGAAAGGAATACTACCTTCCGCCAGACTGTCCCAGCTGACAACACATGCAAACCCTAACCGAACCCTTCCAGAATGGCTGCACAGTCCATGTTAGAGGCCGCCGTTATACCTCCTCCCCTGGTCGATTCAAGAAGCTAGAACCACGCTAGGTTGGACCATTCAAGATCCTAGAACATCTACCTGACACTGACAACTACAAGCTACACCTCCCGCCGAGAATGGCCCACCAGAAACTCTACTTCCATGTCTCCTACCTTAAGGAATACAGACACCACGATCAAGCCAGAATCAAGTCAGGCAGAATGGACAACCCATCCTCCATCCTAATCGACAACGTAGAACAATGCGAAGGACAACATATACTCGACTACTACCGCCAAAACAACAGGCACAAATTTCTAGTCTACTGGAAAGAGTATCAGCGACGTGATAAATCCTCTGAACCTATTGAGAACCTCGACCACTCCCTAGAGCTCATACGGGAATACTGGGACACAAACCACACAGCAGAATCGAGGCCCCAGATGACCTGCCACTACATTAAAGCTCCCTCGGAACCCATGACAGTTTCCTCCACACGCCGTACCGTAACCGATTGCCCCGACGACTTCGGGGAACCCTATGACCATGAGAAATATGATTCTATCAGCACTTAGCAGGACTATTTCGCCACAGATAACGACAGCCTCCTAGGGCACACGGACGACAGCGCTGAGAACAGCGAGGACATTGGAATAATGGTTTATTTTTCAGAATAAAGGAAAGTAACATGTGTACATGTTCCGGTCACCGCATATAGGAGCGGGCAGTGCAGGATATCATATGTTTAGTTGATTTATATTTGGTTTAATTGATTTGATTTCAGCTCCGCCACTGCATCAGCAAAAAAAACAAATGCATCTGATGCGCCCTCACTGAGTCCTGGCGCGAGCGATGACGTCGCTGCGTCCTGTGCGTCCTGTGCGTCCTGAGTTCAGTTCCAGTGTCCGTACGCTTCCCCTGCGTCCTGAGTCCATCTCCAACGCAGGCACCGCACTATTGCGTCCTAAGTTACGCAGCAACAGTCTGTTGCATCCGGACTTGACCTCCCCCCTGTTCTCCATATCCCAGCGTCCTGACGCTTTCAATTCGCCAGCCCCTTCTGGAAGCCATCAGTATTATCATACTCCTACACCTAGTCTCCTGGCGTGAACCCTGTGCTAGCCCTGCGCCCGCCAACGTCCTGAGGCGTCTCGCGAGAGTAGTTATCACTGGCACATTTAACTCATGTTTTAATTATGTATTTTCTTCATACTAGTACGCGCTATATGTACAGCTTGCCATGGCAGCCGATACACGCAGTCGCCCATATCCATCATTCCCCCGCTTGTATAACTAATAAATCTCGTTAAACGTCCTCAAGTCGATACGGCTGTTGACGAGCCAGCCCCGGTCTCCCTCTGGAATGAGATGAGCTAGACCAAGAATTGGCCCTAAGTCAACCAAAGTAAACTCACACGCACCTTCTCTCAGCTCATCCGTAACAAGACTGTGTATATCAGAGGGGCGGCCTGAGTTCACAGGGCTCAACATCTGCATGCCTGCCAACCACCGCACAGTGTCTTGGCTGCAGTCCTTGATTTTAAACAGCGCCACGAGCTTTGCCGGGAGACATCCCCTCAGCGCACCATACATCTGCTCGCTGCTGGCCTGTACGCAAACCCAATCATTCCGACTTTCTTGATTCCGAAATCGCTGAGTTCCTGTGCATCGTGCCCGATCGATGTCGTAAACATCAGTTTCCGGGAATGCCAAAACCAGCATTTCGAGTTGGGTTACTAGTTCAACAGGAAGTAGTTGGAGTATTACTGGTTCTTCGGGATGGCGGCGTTCAGTGGGCAGGTTGTGTTGGCTGTATCGAATCAATTCCAAAGCGATCCGGTCAAGAGAGATTCCTAACACCTTGCAAAAATCAAAGACGTCAGACACGTCGTCACGACGACATTTCAAGATCATTCCACAAGGGGCCGGCGTAGATACCGTACTTGTTGTTTTATCTAAATAGCCCCGGATGTCGTCCCCGAGATTGGCTCCGCAACGTCGGAGCGAATTCAGCTGTAAAAGTCTCATTCGGATTGCATACAGACGACCGTAGCTGTGAAGTATTTGTCGCTCAACCTCTTTGTTATTCGCGCGTCTCCATCTGTCCTTGATATGTCCCTTATGCGCGAGCTCTCCGAACTCGGTGGAATACATTGGGATATTGCCAAACTGGCGTATATGATCAGACAAGTGACTTAGCAGATGCATCTTAACAGAGTTGAAATAGGATTCCGTATTGATCATGACCATACTGAGCTCGTTCTCCTCATCCCGATGGTCTTCGAGGCGCCGGCGCAGCTTGGACGGTACCAGTCGCATGTTGCTCTGGGCTCGCTGATGTTGTAGCTCCTTTCACTGCTTGTCAACCTTGGCCCGTGTTCGTTTAGAAACTCGAAACTCCAAGAAGATATCTTTCATCCTGTGAAACCGGTGGATATATTCCTCCATAGAGGCTCTCGTCTCGCGGGTCTGGTTTCGGTATTGCGACCTCATATTGAAGTTGACTAGTGTCCGGACATAGTCTAAAGCATGTTTGAAAGGGATTACTTGCCTGCTGTCGGGCTGGCGCAGTGTTACGGCGAGAACACTCAACAGACACCGCCCAGGGTTCCTCATCTCTCTTCCTTGCCACTGCGTGACCTCGCAATAGGCCTTTTTGGGCACAAAAAACCCCAAGTATGGCAGTAGCGCCTTCCAGGTGTCGTCAAAGGCCTGGAGCCGGGCGTGTTTCTTGAGCAAGCCCAAGATCCAGTCCATCAAGTGCTTGAATAACCGAAGATGAAGTGTATGAAGCAAATCTGGCTTGTGCAGACCAGGCGGCGAAACCCGGTGAAGCATGTGAAACACGTTTTTCTCAAGATCCATACTAAGAGTTTCGAACATAGTAGGGGAGTCGTCACTGGCAGATTCACGCTCGCACGGTTCATATCTTGCATAATCTCGGGCCCGGTGGCTGTTGGCCTCGGTTCTTAATTCTCCTGGAAGTACCTCGCATTTAGGACAAACATTTGCTTTTATACCGTGAAGGGCAACAGTTTCGATATGGTCAGCAATCCACGCGGACAATATGGGAAAGCATCTGGGCACTTTCCCGTCGGGAGAGTCAATATTGACGCCCTCCAGCGCTGCGTTCTGCAAGCGGTCAAACAGGAGTTCCAAGACGCCTGGCACTGTGTCGGCATTAATTTGGCTCTCCAAGTGGTCTGCGGAGGACTTTGTAAGTTTGGGGGGAACAGGCAATAGCGCAAGAAGGCGAACTGCAATGGATCCGGGTCTATTAGGCCGGGTTGCTGGAAGATTTCAGGGAGTCAAATACACCGGCCATGCCTTCTAGTCATCCGAAAGATTGCTCCGATGTGTCTGATCCGACATGCCCATGATTGGAACCACTGTTGCGCTACACGGAATTGTCTCCTGTAAGCAGTTTGTCACCGCTCCCAGGAACAAGATCGAGAAACTCTACTTGAATGTCCGACCACCAGTCTGCTGTATGCATGTCGGCATATACCCGTTGTCCGGTATTATCATATTCACGCCATGGCGCGTAAACAAAGTCATCTCGGTAGGCTATCTGGCGAAGGAGATATCTGACGCACTCTCGGACGTTGGGATAGAAGAATAATAAAGTTCTCTTTCCGTCCTCTACCGATCCTTCAAACCATTGTAGATATTGACTATACGGATCAAATTCCCGGAGGTGCTTCTCGAGCGTGTGCATAGAGCCATAGCCGCCAGACTCAGAATTGCCCAGGCCACTTGGGAAGTATTCATTGATTCGTGACTTCGGTACTTTACTCTCAAAGAGCCAGGAGGCAAGCCTGAAGCCTTGCCCCCTGCGGAATGGAGCCCATGGGTCGTCGCACAGATTACTGATTTCTGGCTCACACCCGTTCAGGTCCCCAATTGCTTCTCCAGCTCCCGGAAAATGCTTGTGTTGGCCGCCAGAAAAAGAGGCAGTGTTGTTAAGCACTTCAGTATCAGACTCGTACACAACATCACCACTCAATTCGTCGTGCTCGCGTCCAGTAGGCTCAGGATCGGTCTCATAGTCAGAATCCGGACGTTCCCCCACCACGTCGGTTTGCGTGTCATGAACATGGCTGGCCCATCATGGATATCGTATAGTAGTGGAGGCGTTGATAATGTTCACATTGGGGTAGGTAGTTGGGAAATGTTTCTCATATGCTGCTGCTTGGGTGTATTTTTGTCGACAGAATGGACATTTTCTAGGCATCGCAGGAGTGCTTAGTGTGAATCCTAACGCGTGTGGATCACCCATAGGTTCAAGAGGCATGTACGCTTTGAACGTTAAACTGTAAATAGAGGTCAATCTGGTTTAGCGCCCTAGATGTAGATGTCACATGATATCACTTATGGTTTCTTTCATGAACGGGCTCGGCGAACTTCATGTTTCACAATAGTCATGTTTCACGATAGTCATGTTTCATGATAGTCATGTTTCACGATGGTCATGTTTCACGATGGTCATGTTTCACGATGGTCATGTTTCACGATGGTCATGTTTCACGATGGTCATGTTTCACGATGGTCATGTTTCAGGATGGTCATGTTTCAGAGGGGATGTTTCATTTCTAACATAAACATGAATCAATAAAGCCCTGGCTATGCTAGTGTCAGAACTACAAATTCTTGAAAAGAATCAAGAGGCATTCAAAGCCCCAAACCACTGAGAGTTGTATATATAATCAGCATTGATCCTGATGGAATGAATTCATACCCGGAATCAACTCACATTTACAACTTCCACGAAATCCACACAATTTATACCTAGAACTAACACACACTCACAACGTCCACGATATCCACCGAATTCACAAAGCAGGCTATATTCACCCTGGCGGGAACCTATACACCCAGACGACTAGAGATATGGTACATAATAACGTAGAGTACGTCTATATGCCAAATGCGGGAAACCTGCAAGCTCCGGCAGGCCAAACCTATCACCTTCCGCCTGTATTTCTGAGAAGATATATAAGTTCAAGACACTCCAATTATCGAAAGATTATTGATCACAAGTTATGAATGGGCATACCCGACGACAACCACTTGTATGGCGAATGGTGGGAGGCGGTTAAGGTTCAGATGCTTGGAAGGGGCTTTAGGAAAATCCGTACATTCCGTGACCACAATTTCCAGCAAATCGTCGCTGGTATGAGGACCTGGCGCCCTGCCTGCGACAGCCTTGTCACAGCTGCGGCTGCGAATACCAGGGGTGTTATGCTCCAGATCCGTGAGGCTGTAGTTCAATTTGTTAAGGACTGTGGGGTGAAGTTGAGAACCACCGTGAACAATCGTTCTACAGGTCTGGCGCCACTGGGCCAGAATGGAGTCTTCTATGATCAGATCATGCTGAGCGATCGGTTACTACCCTCCAACGCCCCAGACCCGTGGGGTCCCGCAACGAGTGTACCAAACCCAGGTCCAGTTCCCCAAAACCGTCTACCGGCTTACCCGCCTCAGGTGCAAAACGTACCTGCTCATCATGGGAATTACCTCCCGCTGGCGCAAGGTGTAGCGGCGCAAGGCATACGGGCGCAAACGGTACCTGATCATCACGGGAATTACCCCCCTCAGGCGCAAAACCTACCTGCTCAACATGGGAATTATCTCCAGCCAGTGCAAGGTGTAGCGGCGCAAAAGGTACCTGATCATCACGGGAATTACCCCCCTCCGGGGCAAAACGTACCTCCTCCTCCTGCCATTTACCCTCCTGCAGGTCAAAACATAACGGGCCTTCCTGCGAATTAGACTCTTCTGGGTCAAAACGCACCTGCCCTTCCCGCCGATAACGCTCTTCATAATCCATTAGCACATGCTCCTCCTCTGAACTATTACGCTTAGAATGCCGCAAACACACCAGATGTGCCTGCGATTTATCAGATGCGCACGGCAGAGCCATCGACAGAGATATCGACTCCGTCTCTGGTAAGAAGCAATGTCCCGACTCCAAGGGTGCTTCTTAGGGGTGGGAATTACGCGGCTCCCGTCCCTATGCCAACTGGTTAGTTTCTTTCATAACAATTAGGGCCTTTTGTGTTTTTACCAGCCGACTGATAATTATTAGATTGGAGTGATCTACTTGGGAGGCCCCGTGGTGTGGGTATTGTTTGAACCTGGCCTTCCAGACGCGGCCAGGGTCAGACACCAGAACGGACTGCGAACTTAAACTTTAGGCACGACTATAACATGCTGCATTGGCGTCCCCTGCATATAAATGGAGTCCAGTTCGCCGAATTAGATTCCGGTGACATCTGGGGGCTGTGAGCTCTGATTTCGAGAAATGTACCAAACGACAGAATTCGCTATACACTTGGTGACACTGGAGAAGGCCGCCGCAGGCTCTGCAGGGTTCCATCCGAACTGGAATCTTGCATTGATTATGTTTTCATCGATAGGGATGAAACGGTAAGAGCCTGGCTCCTGGCGAATCCAGTTCTCGATGACCCACTTGATCTCATGATCTATTGTTACCGCGACGAGGGCGGCACGGGACCGGCGACACCATCGTTAAGGGCAGACGAATATCTCCATGAGGATGCCGTCGCCGATTGGGCCGATTCCGCTGAAGGACATGTGGGGAACGTGCATTTCCGGGCTCCATATGTACCGCCCATATTTGATTACGGAAACGCCAATCGATCAGGGTATCACCAAGATGGAGACACCCCAAGGGTTTCCCTTCCAGCATCATCCGGATTCTCATCTGATGTCGGGGACACCAGGCGTAACGGTCAGGACAGCCCCGGGATGCCGCCACTCCCTGTCGGCGACACTGTTGAATGCGCCATGGTTCATACCCAGCTCGCCGTCAAATCTTTGAACCAACTAAATGTCCCAATCTCTTTTGACCTACTTGGGCGACTCATAAGCGGGAGCGAGACTCTCAAGGGCGGTGCTCCAGATGATGAAAATTTTGACGTTCCTAAATTTAAGAAAACACGCTTAGGAGCGTCGGAGCATGAGTCTATGAAACGCGTAGAGGTACGCATTGGCGGGGATCTGATGGGCGACAATTGTGAGGAACAGATATCAAAGAGGCTTCGCGCGGGTTCAATGGCCGGGGGGGGTTCACAAAACGTAATGGATGAGACGGTGGGGCGATTGCTTGTGGTGGCTAAATAGATTCCTTGTTTTATTAGTTTTCTTTATCGAAGTATTTCATGTATTCAGGATTGGAATTTTAAGCTTATAGATTAGACAGATCAACTCTTCAGGGAAATATGGTGGTATTGGCGGCCTCCTCAACGTCGAAGTGTCGCTGAGAGTCGCTGAGTGTCAATGAGAGTTGCTGAGTATCGATCAGTGTCGATGAAGGCTGATGTCAGCCGCACGCATGAACAAGTGAGTGAGCGCTTGATCTTCGCGGATGATGGCATCTTATCTTTTAAGCGGCATGATACTGGGGTCTTCCGCGAAGATATTGACATCAATGTCTTGTGGCCAGGGCAACGTCGTCTCTTGGCATCTCCAGCACAACAACCCCCCGGCGTCCGGACCCTAGGGAGCCTTCAAAGCATATTTCATATATCAATGAAGACACACGATAAGCATCGATTTCAATTATCTATAGAGCTAAATTGAGAGCTTACAAGCATAGGTCTTCATTTGAATAGTGGGTGCGAGATCGTCGGAGTCGTGCAAACCCTACGAGGTCATCACATCATAGGGTTTAATGTTTACACAACTCCGACGTCTGGGGGGTTTGTTTTGCGACGCACCACGAGCGTTCCTGACGTCTATAAAGGTCGTCATCTGCCCTCCTTCACTTCCTTCACACCTCCTTCACATCGTTCACCCCCCACCCCCCTTCATCCCTTCTCATAGTTCAAATGTCCAGCGAGTGCGTGCAAAGAGCCCACGGCAAAAGTGCAGCGTAAGTACACTTCTTCCAATTGTTTAATCGTGGGCAATCCTAATATCGCATTACTTCAGGCAGCCAGGCTTACCAGCGACAAAGAATAAACAAGCAAGATCCGCGAGTCTAGGAAAGTAAGTTCGCGCCGTGACACCATTGACCTCCGCTCGATATTAATATTACAATTTGTTCTAGACGTCCGGCAGTCCAGCACGACGAAAGTGAAGTCAGGGGCGGTACACGCAGGGCTCCCCCGAATGCTGCCGCCCACAGAAGGACTGCGCAGAGAAGGTAACTAAGGATCTATTGACACCGTTATTCTTCAAACATCCTCCGATGTGTTGGTGACAGTTGTCATTCATGTCAGAGTGGGCCGTCGGGATCCCGTGAAAATCCCTATTTCCTGCGAACCATTGAGGATTCAGGGTACTTCAACAACAACCTACCCATATATCCAAGAACCCTTTAAACTACCATATGAATCAGTGGGCGCTATGGCAACATAGCATATGCAAAAAGCTAGTGTGGATTCAAGAATGCTCGAACAAAAACTAGAGCCTACAACGTATGGCGTCGCGATGTTATGGGCTATGTCAAGCCCCGCTCGTTCGATCCAGGACGGCTAACCTACGATCAATTGACGGTGATCCTCGACTGAGCCAGTTCTCTTCCACCTGTCAAATCGCAGACGGAATTTGTAAAAAAAATAACACCACGCTGACGACGTCAGGGAGGTCAGTCGTCAACTGAGGATTTTCGTCAAGAACAGAGGTAAGAAACTACGGGCGGCAATGGAGCATGACTACGCACAGCGGGCTGGTGATGAGGTTGCTGGACCTCCGAGTAAGTGCACAATCCACCCTAGGTTCTGCGTTCCCCGGTAGTAATGGATATCTTCAGTGGCATCTCCGAATTCATCTTGGAAATACTCCTGACGGGCAATGAGGATCCACATTATTCGCCGAACAGGTACCCTACAAGTTGAGAATGCGTTCCTTGGCCATCCCTGGTGTCAGAATGGCTCCGCTCTGGGAATAGCCTGGGGAGTCCTCGAGTCACCAAGCATACAAAATCTGCTCGGTGTGATAAAGGCGCACCGCGCTGAGGAGGCCATTCTGTGCCCTCGATATCTCATCAGCCCAACTGGTGCATGTAGCAACGCACCAAGTCTGGATCCTACAGCCCCACTCCACCTCCGAGACCTCATCTTACTCCACAAAGATGATGAACTTCGGGCGTGGCTCCTTGCCAACTGTGGCAAACATCCTCTGGATCTCATGGTTCTGGAGTCACGCCGTCAGGAAGCAGGGGGTGACAGATCAACGCCGGAGCCCATCGGGGGCAGACACCGATTTTTCGACCTCAACGCCTAGGATCATTCCAGGCGGGCAAAAGATATAGTTCAGGGCATGCAATGGGACGACGAGGACGACGCGGACCACCACATCGTGGTGAGAAATAGGCCTATGAGGCAGTAATCACGAGACCGCTGTGATCAAATGGAAGATAAGGACAACGATGTCACAAATCGTGACTAAGCAAGGCAGATTTCATATGACTCATACTTATGAGTCATAAGGTATGTTGGATTTTACACTATGACGTTACTTGACTCATAGTTCTCACATGACTATGCACTTGCGAGTCATTGTTATGTTATGATTGGTTGATTGTTTCATGACTCACGATTGTGACGTCATATGATGTAATGATTTTCGCACATGACTCATATTATGAGTCATGGGTTTCACGCATGTGACTCGTTTGAGCACATGACTTGGTTTATGAGTTTTGATTGGTTAACGGAATGTTGGGCGATGACTCGTATGAGTCATCGATGGATTTCGCGCTATGACTCACTATGAGTCATAGACGTTTATGTAGCGCGAGGTGATGAGTCACCAGGGTTAGGGTTGTGGGAAGATGCCTATATAAGGCGCTTGGTTCCGACCAAGAGATAGGATCTTCACGCAACCATCTAAGTACTTTTCTATACTTAAGATATTGCAATACGATTACGTTTTTACTTTCTTCCTATATACTTCTCCCATACCCAAGCCTATGCACTAAGAACCCAGAAACTATTGTGATAGTCTCGACGGGCCGCTCGAACATAGGACTATTGTGATAGTTCTATCAAGTACGACAATCCACTCATCTTACTATCTGACGAGATAGTATGCTTTGACGGATCGCTCAGACTAGAAAGCCAGTCCCGTACTATCTGAAGAGACAGTATTTCCCTACGCCCGATTATAAAGAAGGAAACTTGCTCACTATAAGAAACTACTGTCGTTCCCTGTTGCATAACTACCTAACAATAGGATTGTTACAAACCACCAGGACGACCAGGGGCTAGACGGTGAGGAGGACGACAGCGAGGAGGATGTGGCGGAGAGTGAACGGGAATCTCAGATGCCCCAGCAGCGGCAGACAATTGTTATTGACGTAAGTTTATTGTGTTTCAGCTATCTAGAAGAATACCCGACTCAATAACTAAACCGCATGAATAGGAGAAGAATTCAGGCGCCCCTGGCCCCTGGTGGCAATCCGCCGCAACGAGGTTGCTCCCATTGGACCTGGAGGAGGAGGCATCGGGCTCTAATCTCACCGTGCCAGCGTTGCGCTCGAAGTGGTCGGCCCCATCAGATTCCGCCCAGCCGAGAACCGTTCTACAGCTGATCCAGGGGACGCCATGGATGGCTGGTTGGCTGAGAAATCCCAACCGGAGAAGAAGTGACCGTGATGCATACGATGGCGCCCACGATAGTCCTCCTGCTGGACTCTCTGGGAGGCTTGATCTGCGTCCGGTCAGCGCTCCCACCCCCGTCAGCCCCAGAGGTGTACCACATCCCACAATCCCCGATGCTGAGACAATTGAGCAGGCTCCCATCACACGAAATGCTGAGTTTATCCCGTTGGCTCACAGTACGCGAAATGCAGAGACCGTTCCGCCGGCACAACAAACCCCGGCCTTTGCGCTGGATCAGGATATCACGACCTCCCCTGGGCATCCTCCATCCCCGGCTCTTAACACTCATGATGCCCCTACAGCCGAGGGCCAAAACACCCAAACGCCGCCAAAGGGCCGTCGAAGAAGCACCATGGTTGCCGGCAACTGATTCTTTGTTCCGTGGATTTTCTTTTACCTTTTCATTACCTGTCTGATTGTGCAACCTACGTAGTTTAGATGTTCAATTTTCACCCTGGGATTTTCTTGGCTAGCATAGGATATTAATCATACCATTGAGCGCCCTTGCGTTAGCATCTTGTATGACTAGCTATTTCAATCTCTTGTGCCTGATCCCTTTTTTCCCTTGCATCTTAGACTCCCAGCCTCGCCTTAGCTGAAGTTTAACCTTTACTAGACTCGGGCCATATCGCTTTATCAAACGAGAACTATCCAGGCGCTCGGTGCGGTTATCGAGCGACTACAGTGCCTTCTACATTCATGTGTATTGATTAGTAGGCTGGAGATGAGGGTCCATCTTTATCGTCCGCTTTGGGTGTGGCCGATATCTCGCTAGAATTATTGTCGCTAACCGATACCTTTTGTGGCTAGTACCCCGCCTTAGGAAGGCCTCCATTTCGTCCAAATCTTTAAGCCTGGAGTCTGGAAGTCTAGGAGTGCTGACAGTAGTAGGACCACGGATACAATGTTGAATATTCAGAAAACCATTTTTCGCAAGAGCATATCTGCGTTCAATGCGGAGTGATAGTTTGTGATACACCCCCCCCCTCAGTCCTAGCCTATAAGATCTAACGCATCCTATCGAAAACAAAAAAACCAGGCAAACTCCTCCACTTCACAAGACTCGATATAGGTTGAACTATTTTCTTCCCTCCCAAAAATCAGAGTTATATTTTGGCTAACATCTGATTATCCAGTATTCTACGGTGCGTCGGCAACTCCAGACAAATTCATGCAGTCAGCCGACCCATGGAGCAGGCAATCGGATTGAGCGTAGACGCGACGTCGTACCGGATACCATGGCATCCAGTCAGCCAACACCAGGAGTTGGTAATCTGAATGTGCGTAGACGCAACGTCGTACCGGATACCATGGCTTCAGGTCAGCCAGCACCTCGAGTTGACTACTTGAATATGAACCAGCATACGCGCGACGTTGTACCCGACCCTATTGGATCCGGATCGGGAATGCAGGCGGACGAATCTGGCAGCTCCCTGACGTTTGTAACCCACCAGCCGTCACGTCGAAGTCAATCACCAGGTCCGGGTGAGACCTGGGTTCTATCAAGACCGCCCAAGCGTCCACCAATAACGACTATACAAACCAGGGCCAATATTGAACCCGAGGCGGAGCCCGACCGGCAAAGGCATTTGGCAACTGTTTATTTAAGCGACGATAGCAGTGATGAGTACCAAAACCCATGCAATGCAGATGAAACAGGTTCGGAGACAGAGATGGATGTTGACACCTCCGACATTTCCGAGGGAACAACATCCGGACGGTGTCATAGGTCGCAGGCGTCTTGTTGCCAGGGAAACGGTCAACTACCCATAGTGCGAATCTCAACCACCTCCGGATCACGGGAAGTACCTCTCGTTAGACCGACACCAGGAAATGGTGGACGCCTAATCCGTGGTAGAGCCTACTGTCCGCCGACCTTTCTGTCATCCAGGGTGGGATATTCCTCTCCGCTAGCCACCCATACTGGTAATACATCGGGTGTCAGATCCTCGAGTCCGGTAGGTGAACTGGGTATCCCCCCACCGGGGTGGCCCAGGCTGGCGACAGATTCACGGCGAAATACCGTTACAGGGGCTCGGGGGACCATATTAGAACAGGTGATAGCGCTGATGCTCCTGTACACACTTTTTGATAACCCACTGCCGAACCCGGTGGCTTTGACATCCAAGATATACACAGTATGGGGAATGGCGCAGGAGACAATATCGGATGCTGGGAATATTGACCCATCGGAGGAGAGTGTGAAGCAGGTAAGTTGACTCAGCCGGAGGTGATACAACGTAGAGACGGTCACTGACTGTGACTGCTCTGTCAAAAACATACTGCAGTGAGAGCGCAATCCTTGTATCCTGTGAAGCATAATATCAGACAGCTATACGATCTGCCGCTAGATAGTCCTACCGCCATGGCGCGTAGGGTTGATTATCTGCTAGAACGGGACAGGTTCATGTGCCCACCGCATGGATATGAGGTTGGTTCCAGCCATTGGACTTGGGCGGACATGACTAATCGCTGAACGCATGGAGGACTTAACCTTCAGGTTCCTTGCCCCCCACATTGAGGACGCTATATACGGCAAGTATTTCGACGGAATCAAAAGGCAAGGCATGCTGGACCCTAAGTTTCTGAAGCGCATAAACGGTACAATGGTCTGTCTGACATGTGCAATACTGTGCCATTCACTACAGGCATTGCAAACCGGGGCATATAAGAAACTCTCCAACTTCAATCCTGAAGTAGTTGAAGGTGGGATCCTAATCATTGCCTGTTTTTTGATGCCCGAGTGGAATAATCATGAAAAACGCAAGATCTTTTTATCCGGCAGTAGACCACGTGGCGGGGGTTCACCCGGGCGATGCAGGACATGTTTCTATTAAACCTTCATGAGAAGATCGCACAAAGGCTTGAGAAACAGCATAGCATTTGGTAGGACAGGAGAGAGGGCTTCTCCGACGATAACGACGCCGTTTATGCAGAACTGAAGCATCAGCTAGGGAACCAGAGTCCAGGTGATCCTGCACTACTGAGACAGCTGCCGATTGACACCCACGTTGGCGGCCTGGGGGGGCTGGAGGATAGTCAAAATTGGTTGCAGGGTACTGAAACATCACTGGAGCTCAGTCAAACGTCGATTGACTGGGAGATAACGGTTCTGGATCCGGAGGGGTCGAATCATGGGAGTCTTGACAACGCTGGGGGGGCCGTCGAATCTCAAATCAGCAATCTCTTATCGCTCTGCATGGAGGATTCCCAGAGTGGAGAAGCTGGGCCCGGGGCGTCGGCGGCGCTGGAGGAAACGAGGGGCTGGCGGGATGGTGCGAATAGCACGGAGGGTGCTTAAGGGGAGGTGGTACGGGTAGGGAGATTTAATTTTTTGGCTAGTGATGGGATGCGCAGAAGTGGGGGTAATAAAGGTTATATGAAATAGTCACATAATATCTTAGTCGATACTGTAGTATAGGGCGCCGGGATGACTGCAATAAATTATGAGCAATATCACAAAGGTTTTGGGAAAACGAAGTTGAATCTAGAACATGGGAGAGTGTGAGGAAGAGGTCCAGAATAGTGGCTATGTGATCAGCTGGTGCGGATGGAGGGTGGGAGTATCGTGAGTCTGGAAGGCGGGACAAGAAGTAACCGGCGTCTGGAAGGATTAGGTAAATAGTGCGGAGGGTATAGGTATTGGACGGGGAAGGCGCATACAACAGACGGTAGGATGGCTTCAGGACATGATGGCCTAGCGTCCGAAGGCGTCAGGACATGATGGCCGAGCGTCGGAAGACGTCAGGCCATGATAGGCTAGCGTCGGAAGGCGTCAGGACGCACTGGATGTAGGGTGCGTTTCAGGACGTTGTCAGGACGCAACGGGACATTGAGCAAATCTTCTGGACGTGGCGTCGCATCGACGTCGCATCCAGAAGGCGAGTTTACGTCCTGTGCGTCCGGTGCGTCCTGTGTGTCTGACGCATAGGAAGAGGAACAAACCTTTTGCTGATGTGTCCCTGAGTTGGATACCCTATTCTATGATATTGGTATGCTTCGTTTGCTTTGTTGGAAGTTCATATTTAGGATTCCGGGTATGGAATGCTCATGTAGCACTGGTGGAGGCTCAGCTATGTTTCTTTCTTTGGTCTTGCAGGATTACAGGATTCCTGTATGTGTGCAGCTACTGGTAATAATCGTGATTGTAGGAAGGCTATCGCTCCTGGGTTTTGTTTTTAAACCAGTCTCCTGGCTAGCAGGAGACAGCATACTTCGACAGCCCGTCAGTCTAAGAATACACTTGGTTGAACGGTAATCCCGGAGTCCCTGAGGCCAATTTCTCCATCAACTATTATCCTTCTAGCTACCGGTCCCTTGAAGCCTCGCTTAGTACCAGCGCCAGCAGGTTTATCGCCGGTCCTACTGTATTTTCGTTACACAGGAATAAACTTGTTAGAAAAGGCTACATGCTAATCGAGTGCCTCTCCTCCCTGGCAGGGTGTATCAACGTGAAGACTATGAAATTTTACCTAGTCGGTACTAAGTGCTATCAGTTGGACCTAGGGATTGATTGCACTGCTTTTTCCGACCCACAACTAGAGAGAACATTATAGGGCATTAAACGCGATTATAATCAACCTGCACGGCGGACCAGAACAGCTCTTACCCGTCCACACCTGCTTAACCTGCTTAATCACCTACGGATACATGACTACAATGATACTGTAATGAGGGCGGCATCCACGCTGGCTTTTGTGGGCTTCTTGCAAACAGGAGAGTTTACCTATCGAGCACTTGATCTCCAGATGGGACCTGCCTTCCCCAACTGGTTCTTAACAAAGAGCAGCATTCGACTGATCCAGCATGATGAGCATATTGCACTTATCGTTCCACCATCAAAAACTGACCTATTTCGACCAGGAATCACGCTAATTATTGCAGGCAGTCATGACGAAGCATGCCCTGTCGGGGCAATGAAACAACCTCTCGCAATGGATACTCACAGCGCAGAAACAGCACCCATCTTTTGTGTTGGGACAAGAGAACAACTACCATTTACAAGACAGCATGTTGCCGAGATGTTAGAAGAATTGGGGACAACAGCCGGTCTCGGACAACCAACCTGGAATGGTCCTAGCTCTCGCCGCAGGGCAGCAACCTGAGCTGCTGCAGTTGGAATTTCGGAGTTCCAGATTCAAACTCTAGGACATTGGAGATGAGACGGATATAAGGCCTATATCGAATACTCACAGGAGGAACGAATATGCTTATCCGAGCGCTTGCAGGGAGCACGAGCAAGGCATAGGTAAGATGGCTTGCTCACCTGCCCCGAATTGGGGGAGGTCGTTGGCCACCCGACGGCAGTCAATTTTACTGCCACTTCACCTACCTGCCTTGGAGTGGGATATATCAGTGGCAACGATCCCAAGCGACAATGGCCGCGACATTCCCCCAACGCCTCCAACAGTGGACTTACGAACGAAGAGTGCGAGAGGTTCAGATGCATACTGGATTTCAGATTTCTTTATTTCTTCTCCGGGTTTTTTCATTCTCTCTTTATATCATCTTCATGTATTCACTTGGCTTTGCAAAAATTGGGTGGATGTATTCGGGTACAGTACTGTTGAAAATGGTGCTGCTCGCCACACTCACAATACTTCCTTTGTTCAGATAGGTTCGGATATGAGCTGAGGATTTGGGCATATGGCTTCGGATTTGGGCGTTTGGTTTGTACGATCGGGAAAGCATTGCAAATGCAGGAATGAGTAATAGTTTTGGGATCGTGCCGCTTTCGGGAAAGCTGGGAGCAAAGCGGAAGAACCGTAAGGCCAGCGTGAAAGAGCTGGAAGCCCGAAAGTGGGAGTGTTTGTTTTCCCTTCAGTTAGCCGGGAGTAATGATGGGGGAACGGGACTCAGACGGAGCAGCACTATGGCACATGGATGGATATGATGTCTTTGCGATTGATATATACTCCTGTGATCGCCCTTAGTTAGTTAGTTAGATCATCGAGGTGTCGTTGGACGAGTGCAAGAGGTTGTTGTGAAGTGAAGAGATTTTCCCCCCGCTTTAGTGTGCGATCGTGTTAGGTGTGATTCCTTGGCGTTTCGCCGTTTCGTTTCGTTTGGCCCTATATGGTCTCCCAAGTTTAAAAAGTACTCGAGTCGCCCTAGCTCTTGAGATTCCGAGTTTCACGAGCTAGATTGAAAGCATAGTTCTCTTGTGGATCTCCTTGGCTTAAACATCCGAGGATGGAGCTCCTTCATGATCGTAACCGGCAGAACAAAACTGTGCTATGAGTATAAACTGCTCGCATAGCGACGGCAAGAATGAAGTTAGCATTAGACATTTGGGCTGGTTTAACCGGACCTTTGGTACTATGTGGTCTCTGCAACCTTACTTTAACAAAAGGACACTCTCGCGCTTGTCCAGCTTCTGAGGATATCACTAGGTGGCGATACTAAATAACCCCTTCTCATCAACAGCACAAGGGACGGTAGAAGATGGTCCGACATACTATCAGGAGTAGCGACATGGATTATAATACTCGGAACTCTTTTTACAAGGCGCGGAATAACATTTGTGTCCCTGATTATCGGTCTCAAATCCCAACCTGGCTATCACCCCTGGAGCCACGGCGACAACATTGAGAAGTTCAGGAGCGCCGTGTTGATGTTGGGGGATGGCTTATGTAGGGGGAGGAATTTAAAAGATGGGGGTTGTGAGGGGAAGGTGAAGGTGATAATCCACTGATGTTTTGCTATGGAGATCCAGGGGGTAGGGAAGACATTTATCAGGTAGCACGGATTAGTTTGAAGGAGAGGGAGCTGCGCTGGTGGTAACATGCCTAAATAACAGTTCGCTAGTAGTCGACTGGCTGTGCGATCATAGCCTAGGACATAACACCGCATACCGTGTTTCTACTTTGACCCTGATGCCCGAAAGGAACATTCTGAAACCGGAGTGCTGGGTTCCTTGCTGAAACAGATGGTTACCGGAATGGAGATGGTTCCAGAGGGAATATCGAAAGCCTTCAAGCAGGAGAAGAAGGTCATTGGTGGGCGTGGGCCTCAGCTGGTTGATATCGTCAAGATGCTGCAGCTCACCACATCCTTAGAGCCCACATTCATGTGCATTGACGGTCCAGACGCATGCACAGGGGTGCAGCTGGTCAGGGTCCTTGGTTCGCTCAACTAAATTCTTAACATGTCCCCAGCTACTCAAATATTTATATCTGGAAGGTTCCATATCAGAGCTGAGGTTGAAAAGACTCTCACTGGACGAGTGGTTAGTGTATCCATATCTCCTAGCCAAAGTGATATCATCGGATACCTTCGTGCCAGGCTGGGTGAGGACGAAGCACGAGATGCCATGGACGAGAACCTGGAGGCAGACATTCTAGAGAAGATCCCTCAAAGGATATCTGAAATGTGAGTAGGGGCAACGATGCCAAGCGTTCCGTCATACACTGTTGGCTAATAGATATATTTAGGTTTCAACTAGTTTCTTTAAATATCGAGGCAATCTTACAAGAATCGACGATATACCGGAGACGGGGGGAGCTCAGAAAAATCACGGATGGGTTAGAGTTGGGAGATGCTTACGGCACCATGATCGAACGGATAAAGGCACAAGGTGCGAGTAAATCAAGAATTGGGATGGATGCTTTGATGTGGATCAGCCATGCGGAACGGCCGTTGATAGAGGAAGAACTCTGCCAAGCCCTGGCCGTCGAGCTTGGCTCTACCGATTTCAATGCCGACAATGCCCCTTCGATATCCACAGTGGTGGGCTGTTGCCAAGGGCTTATTACTCTCGATAAGGAGAGATCAACCGTACGATTAATCAATGTTGCTCTCAAAGAGTATCTTTCTACCAATCCAGGTATTTTCTCTAGACCCCACTCTGCGATGGCAGAGGTCTGCCTCACCTATTTGAATTCTGAGCCGGTAAAGGCCTTGTCAGCTAACCCCTCTACTAACAGGACTAATACACCCTTGGTAGACTAGTTTTCAGTCTGCTAGGGAGCCTATGCTTCAAAGGGTGCTCTCGTATCACCCAAGATCACTTTCCCTCGATCTTCTGCGGGAATATGATACCAACATATCGAGAAAGTTTCTTTTAAAGAAAGCTGTGTACCTGGATCTGGAAAGGTTTGCCTCCTTTTCCCCATTCAGTGGACTTCACTGTGCGTCGCTTTTCGGAATAAGTGAGGTAGTGCTTTCCTTGATTTTGATGAACTGTCCTGATATCAACTCAGGAGATTTTGGGGGACATACACCACTTGCATGGGCGACTCGCAACGGTCATGATGAGGTGGTAGAGATGCTACTTGAGCTTGGGGATGTTGATCCCAACAAGGAAAACGATTACGGCCAAACACCTCTCTCTCACGCGGCTCAGAATGGACATTAAAGTGTGGTCAAAGTTCTCCTTGAGCGGGAAGGGGTCAACCCTGAGGAGATATGCGATGGTGGCAGAACACCGTTGTCACATGCCGCAGAGAATGGGCACGCCGGAGTGGTGAAAGAACTACTCGGGCGGGATGAGGTCAATCCGGATATGCCAGATGGTTGCTGCCTAACACCGCTTGCGCATGCCGCTTGGAATGGGCACGAGGGAGCGGTAAAAACCTTGAGAAGGAAGAGGTCAACCCTGACAAGCAATCCGATGTCCGCAGGACACCACTCTGGTGTGTCGCTCAATCCGGACATGAAGGAGAGGTGAAAATTATTCTCTGGCGGGAAGAGGTCAATCCCGACAAACCAGGCCATGCTCGCCGAACGCCGCTGTCATGGGCTTCCGAGAATAAGCATGAGCAGCTTGTGAAAATACTGCTCGAGCGAGGACAAGTCAATCCCAATATGCCAAATCAATGGGGCCAAACACCACTTTGGTATCCAGCTGGAAATGGACATTAAGTGTATGTAGATATACTACTCGCGCAGGAAGGAGCCAACCCCGACAGGCCAGATGATGGAGGCCAAACACCGCTCTCTCGGGCAGCTCAGATGGGGCATGTGGGAGTGGTAAAAATAGTGCTCGCGAGGAAAGAAGTCAATTCAAGTAGGTCACATGACGCGGGCCGAACACCACTTTCTCTTGCTGCTTGCTATGGACATGAGGGAGTGGTGAAAATACTACTCGGGATGCAAGGTGTTAACCCCGACAGCCGGATAAGAATGGCCGGACGCAGCTCTCTTTGGCAACTGAGAAGGAGCATGAGGGAGTGGTCAAGATGCTACTGGAGAAGGAAGGGGTTGACCCCGACAAGTCGGATAATATCGGCAAGACGCCGCTTTCTTGGGCCGCTCACAAGGGGCATGCGGGGGTGGTATAAATATTGCTCGGGCGCAAGGAGGTCAACGCTGACTGGCACGATACTGGTGGTCAAACACCGCTCATGCTCGAAGCAAGGTATGGTCATAATGGTGTGATGGCCCTGCTGCACCCAGATAAAAGGGTATCTCAGAGAACTATTTGAAACCCTAGGTTACCACATCCTCGAAATCGCCCCCCTCATTCCCTTCCCCACAATGTAGCTCATTGGGATTGCCTTCCAAGCTCCTGTTGATAGGAGAATGGAATGCACATAATTCTTACTACTCTCATCTGTGATAAGCTGCGTGTCCAACTTTGTTGAGTGATGATTTACGGTTTTCGGTTTTCAAAGTAGAACCGAGTCAGGGTTGTGGGCTGAAAAAGTCACACGACCATGACAGAATTTAGTTATACCGCGCAGCCTTTTTTTTCATTTTTCCTCCCATCGTATATGCTTCCCCTGCCGGTGAACTATAGCCAAAAACTTGCCCTGCTTTGTTCCTTTCCACCCCTCCCCACAGTCCCTCCTTGGCTATAAACCAACTGCATACACGCAGTTCGCTTAGAAAAGGAAAATATCATAGGGGTAAAGGGGTGCAAGGGCCCTCGCCGAGATCGTCAAAGGGTACACAAACACAACACGCACAGCAGAGAACTGATGGCCCTATGCGACATAGCGAAATAAATTAGTCGGACACTGTGATTGGGGGATACCAACTAATCCCCCGTGCTATACACACAAGAGTCCCGAGAGTCTAGAGGGCTCCTAGCAAGCCGGCGTCCTCTGTAATTATTATTTTTTCCTATCCCGCGCTTGGCTTGGTTATAGGAAAGTCTGGCATTGCCGAACAGCCTACGGGAGACTTCGTGAGAGCGATAAAGAGTAAACTTAATTCTATCGGAAAGGGTCAAAGAGACACACCGTTGAATGGGACGATAATCCCAGCAGTAGGGCATTGCAGTATCAGAAGCGCTGAGTAAGGGCACATATGGGGGTGCGCGGAGGTGTGGACGAGTTCGAGCCGACTAGGGAATGAAAAGATTTATAGGGTGATCCATGGAGAGGTTTTCCTGTACTGAGTAGCTTAGGCCTGGAATAATCAAACCTTGCGTTAAGACTCACCGGGATGGGGGGGAGAGAAAACTGCGAAAACAGATTGCTTTATAACCCGGCTTGAGGGTTGAAAAAATGAGATGCGCAGGATATCACCAGAAAATTCAACTCCAATGTCCTAGAGTGAGGTTCGGTTATTCCTGTTCTTGCGATATCATATATGAGACCACCGTGGGTTGCACGAAACCCTGACTCCCGAAACTGCCGCGGTCGCGAATGTAGTGGGAGAGCCCATGCCATGTTGGGCGAGAGAGATTTGTACAGATTAACTTGAAATTCTGCAGTGCCGGCTTGTGAGGATCTCGCCTAGCAGGGGTGTCTGTCTCCAACACAAAAAATCCACAATAGCCCAAATCCTAGGATCTGAGTCAAAAGGTGATTTTCGTATAAAAGATTATGTCAATACTTATCAATTTGTGGGGTTGCCAAACAAAGGGTGTGAAAATCAGGGAGGGGTTATTTTTCAGAAAATCACAGAAATTCTAAGCAATAGGGAAGGGAATTTTGTGGGAGTATCGTGAAAACTCACGAAATTCGCCACCTCCGCTAGTCATGAGTATTACTGTAAATCGCGACATCAGCTTAAGATAGGTTCATCCTGGCTTGCAAAAGGTAGTGAAGGTGATCCAACACAGCCGAACGACCCAAGATATATACAACGTCGGGAAAGTTCTAGTCCTTCTCAGGAACTTTTTTTTCTAAATCCGGAGATTAGCGACCTCATAGAGATAGCAAATTCCAAGAGCGCCTATAGTGTCCCGCGTATTGTAATTCACCGGTACTCTCTCCAGCGCTGTCACACTAGAGTATACAACTCGGTGAATGGTGCGAGAGGCAGGGTTCCGAATAGTCCGACCGGTCAAGTCTTGGAGGCGGGACCGGGCTGGCCAGTCCTGGTGATGGCGATGACTGGACCCGACTAGCTTGGGTGGCCCGGTCCGGTTTGAACTGGTCCCAGACCAGTCTTTATGGGGGATCGCATAAGTCTGAATGTCACCAAGCCCAATACTCGCTAAGAATAGAAGTATAGCTATACTAGGATCTTAAAGTCGCTTGTCACGCTATGAATCAACAGCCCCTCAATAGAAGCTGATATAATATCCTGGAGAGGATAATATGCCGTGGAAATACGATTACCTGATGGATAAGTAGCATCGAATACCCGTATTGTGGCATGTGGTCATGTAATATCACTCACTTAATGCACCAAAAATGGTTGAATACTCAAGAACCGATTTTCGCCACCCCTAATCTAAGCGAGGCACTATCTCCACCATATAATTCATGGAAAACAATAAGTTTAATTAAGAAAAGCTTTACTTGAACGTAATATATAGTGATAAAAA
>Ga0307517_10001355_pt1 | contig 41109 bp, 57 predicted proteins | sample 23_EM_MG_FD_194515 | JGI IMG/M metagenome (GOLD analysis project Ga0307517, IMG submission 194515) | Populus trichocarpa ectomycorrhiza microbial communities from riparian zone in the Pacific Northwest, United States - 23_EM | ecosystem: Host-associated > Plants > Roots > Unclassified | place...
TTTGACAACATTGCAAGCGACGGAGGCCCGCCAGTTCAACCTCAGGACAAAGTTGTTGATCCTCGACTTCATTGGTAATCTGTCCGACAAATTCCGGGATAAATTCCGGCGTAACCTGGCGGTCTGATCTGTACGGACAATCCACTGTAGAAAACATTTCGGTCAACCTCCGACCAAATATCTCGACCAGAGCTTGGAGGGATGGTGGGTCGAAAATCGACCGATCCAGACCTCAAGGAAATGCTCCGCATAGCGAGGAAACAGAATGTCAAAGCAGTCCTGTCATCGAAAGAAGTATAGGCGAGGGTGCCACAAATACCACATTACGACATCCCTCGAAACCACTCAGATGGACGCAACCGCGGGTGTCCCCAATGTAGGGAACTAAGACGGAGAACCCCGTCAAAGAAGTCAGGCAAGTGCATGATCAAAGCGTGAGAAATACTTGACCGAATGTGCCAACCCCACAAAGAACCTGAGTGAGGACTCCTTCATGTGACCCGAACCCGGGAAAACAGGACACATCGAGGGGAAGAAGCGATCTTGTTCAACCCCTTCTGTATGCAGGAGACACTCACAGACTGCATCCGGATGTTGGCAGAACCAGAAGGAAACCGACCGGATATCTGTGCTGAGCCGGCGGGGATGATACACCCGTCAAATACGGAAGTATGCACTGGAGGCTCCTGTACGAAGAACCGCCGAGCTACTGCAAGAGCAGGAAGCGGAGTATGGATGAACTGCATGTTGACCGAGACACAGGTGCTTAATAAGAACTCACCCACCTGACGCAGCGGTGACAATCAACATCGGGAAAATGCGTAGTTGGATTCTGCGCGATTGTGTGCTGTAGACTCGCTTCGGTGAAACCGTCGCACATTCCACACACTTCCACTGTGATTCTCGATTTGCGGAAGCGCATCTATGCACCCCCGTAGAGTATTGCCTTCTGTGTTGCCGGACCTCAGCATTCTCGTTGGCATATTTTTGATCGTGTAATTCATTGTACAAGTCCGCAAGAACAGATCAAGGCGGAAAAGGGATAATAGGTTGTGATCCTGTGAGTTTTGACGCGTTTCTGTGCGCTTCGAGCAAGTCAACTTTCGCCCACGCGCTTTGACCTTGCTGGGCCTGACTTCGATATCGGAAGCTCTTCGAGCCACATCCATGAATGTAAGTACCATAATTCCCAAGGGCTTCCAAGTTCATGGGAGTTGTCTCAGCATTTTCCGGTGGAGATGATGAAGCGGATAAACTTACAAAACAAGGAACGGGGGACAAGTCAACAAGCGGTTACATCGACCTCACCCGCCCCCAAAATGGAATCTCAACCGGGGCGAAGCCAATCGCGCTCTCGCGGGCAGACCTATGCAATTGCACTAGGGGATGGGAGAACTTGAAACCAATAGGGAGTACAAAAATGGACATCGAAAGAACTCAAGCCATCATCGAAGGTCACCAGTCACTTCCAGACCAGACCGTCGCCGAAGACGATCCGGAAACCAGCAAGACCCAGAGACACATCACGAAACATACCTCTAGAAGATCACGCATAAGACCACGTATAACGCGTGCAGAGCGGGAAAATTCTGGGGCAACATCCCGGATGTAAACAAAGAGGGCAGTGTCCAGGATGCCGAACGGGGGGATTTTATCCATGACGAAACGGGCTGATCGACGCGACTTCACGTGGCTCACGGAAAAGGCCGGCGTATCTTGGGCAACCCGTCGCCAGATCCGAAGTCCAATCGTCGCTCTTTTTTTGATCTCCAGGTCGCAAAAATACAATCTTGAGGTTGTGGGATAGGAATGTCAAGGGAAAAGCAATGTCCAACATGAGAGTTGCGCCAGCATCGCCCTTCCAACCTGACCGACAACGGCCGTGTGCATGTCACTCGTCAACAAATGTCAACATTCGATCAGGGTATTGCCCTACAGACAATGGTGGTATCTACAACCATGCTCCCGACGAAAACTGCACGGCGGGGCTAGAGCTGGTTCGTTGTGTTCTACGTGTCGGGCAAGGGGAGCGAACCTGGCTTGAAAGAACGTTTAACAAAATCCCGTACTCTACCACCCTACTATACAGTCCACCTTCTACCACTCCACACGATGCCTCTCGAAGTGCTTGGTTCGCCGTTGTAATCTGGGAGGTTTTTGGCGTAGATAAATAAACGTAAACAGTTAGAAACCGTGAGTGAGAAACGTAACACATTTCTCACCGCACCTCACTCAAAGCCTCTTCAAGGAGCCCCGCTGATCGTCACTTTGCCTTGCCACCACCTTCGTTCCCCACCTGACTGCTATCCCAGGATGGTACAAGAGGCGGGCGGGCCGGATAAACAGAAGTAAGCAGTCGTTTGAGCCAAGGCCACGTGATCCCTCACCAAACCGCAAAAGATTAGAAGAGGCCCTCCGTGATGCCTTGAAGTCCGTGCTAGGCGGCACTGGACCTGGGGTAAACCCCAGAGTAGAGTTCTACAACAAGTTTCAACGAGAAATGGAAGAACACGACCGGGACTTTGAGAAGAAATACGATGAAGACCTGAACACCACGCTTATTTTTGTGAGTGTTGAGTTGTGTGATATGGATTGGGCTTGAAGCTCGAAAAATTCCTTGTGAGCCGGTGCTTACCATGAGATTTTGCGCAGTCCGGTTTATTCTCGGCCGTGACGTCGGCGTTTATTATCGACATACAATCGGAACTCAAGCCGGATTACCAGGAATTGAACAACACGTTGCTCGAGATGCTTCTCAACGCCACCACTGGAACCCTCCCTGTCGGTTCTGCGATATCCCTACCTCGGTGGCCCGGCCCCGATCCTGTTATCGTCCAGGTCCAATGTATTTTCTACGCGACGTTATCTGCAACCCTCCTAGCGTCGTTCCTCGCTATGCTCGGGAAGCAGTGGCTCAATCGTTATAGGCAGAGCGAAACCAATGGATCGTCCGTGGATAGGAGCAGGATGCGCGAGAGGAAGCTGACAGGGATCGAGACCTGGAAATTCTATGTCGTCATGGAGTTCTTACCGTTGATCCTCCAGGGCGCATTGGTCCTTTTGGGATTTGCGCTCTCTCGGTACCTCTGGGAACTCAACCGCTCGGCTTCATCAGTCGTGATTGGGTTCACATGTTTTGGGTTCCTTTTTTACCTGCTCATCGCCACTGCATCCGTTTTCTCCTTTGACTGCCCTTTCCAAACGCCATTATCACTCCTGATTCGCTTCGTCATTGGCTTAGCCACCCCGCATTGGCGGCGCCTCCGGCGAGCCTTCGGACCTGAGTACCAACCTCCCGAGCTCGGGACGCTGGTGGCACGATACCATCCGCCTGTTCGAACGAACAACGTTGGGAGAGGACGCGAGTTAGAAGCCAGCATCACCGCCCTCGCTTGTATAACACCAGCGGTGGTCCGGTTTCCTTGGTCGGTTACTCCTCTCTTCAGTCAGGAATCGAGAGCCGAAGGCGACAAGCTCGATGCCAGGTGTACCACTCGTATGTTCGGGATGTCGACCGACGCCGATGTTATCACTTCGATCATGGATTTCATACCAGAGATCATTTGGCACAACGGAATCAAGGACGTCCCTCTCAAATGTATCTACAACATTCTCATGGATTGTTTCGATTTTTCCGGCCCTCATCCAGTTGTGGTTCCCAAGTTGCGAGATGTGGCGTACCTCAGCGCGAGAGCGTTTACTCACATCGAACTCCAGCGACGCTGCATCACATGGTTCGAGGAATACAAACAGGACAGTTGGAAAGTCCTTTGTGCGAATCACCCCCTTCTGTCGCCCGCAGACTACGACCACGACTCCGACCTCAAGGCTGTCCTTTTTACGGTCGACATGACACTTGGGTACAACAATGGATTTCCCTGGGAGCAAACACGGATGACACTATCCCTCCGCGCATGGATGTCCCACGTGTTCCTTTACCGCGCTTGGCACGAGGGGCAATTGTCGGAGGTTGTGATGGATTTCGTAGAAAACTCGATGTCCCTTACACCATCCAGCGATATCGTCATCACAGACTGCCTCTTTATTATCGGGTTGATGGTCGGTGTCCCTTTACATGTTAACGACATTACTGTGAGAGACAAAAGGTTGGGCTCATTTTTTTTCATAAATCTCGCCCACTAACTCCCCTCACCCAGCCGCGAGAAGAAGTCAATGCTCAGGAAGGTCTTCAGAGCTCTTTCAGCAATCTTCTCCTCCAGGTCCAGATCTATACAAACGCCGTCAGCCCTTCGCGCACTCCAGCTCGTAACGCGTCTCGCAGTCAGTGACGTCTCCAACGCCAGTTACGAACTGTTTAAGAAGGTCATGGCTTCTGACGACCTGACGGACCAGCACTGGGAGGCCGCCCGCCTCGCCATTCACGGGGCATTCCAAGACAACGCTGAGGACACGCCGCCAACAGTAGGAGAACCAAAAGAACTCTTAAAGTTCCTTGGTTATCATCTTGGTCTCCAAGGGGCAGGGGAGGACCACGGGTCTTCCATCAACTTCGCCTTGGACGCGATCATCATCAGGTCGAGTGGCTACCGGGCCGACCCTCTGACAGTCGAATGGATCAGCAACTTCAACCATGCCGGCCCATCCTTCGCGAATGGGATGCGCTCGATAATGCATCCCGACAACACCCTCAACCTTCGGTTGGCTGCCACTGGTCTGATGGGGATCACATCTGACCAATGGTTCGATCCCACGGTGCCCATTGTGGAATCAGAGGGGATGTCCGAGTTTTGCGAACACCTCGCCACGTTCATTATCGATGATGCCCCAAATGGGCGATTCATCCAGATGTGCGGCGTTGCCGTGCTCTTCGGAATGCTTCGATCGCCGGAATGGAGGAAACACATAGTTACCAGGCTCTGGAGTCTGCTCGCCTACTGCACTCAGATTGAGGAGGATAAGGAGTCGTTCAGGTGGTGTTTGCGGAACGCTATCGAGCTCTTGGAATTTACGAGAGGGTTGCCCGATGGCGAAGGGATGAAGTGGTGGTACGGGACACTCTGGTTCCACTATGACAAGCTTGGCACCACGGCTCGGGATGAGGTGGAGAAGATCGCGGAGGATATGTCGTTGGGTGACGGCATCTTGGATTTGGGCTTGTACCTCAATCTCATTGGACAAGAGATCGCAAGGACACGACAGGAGGTGGACCAGCTCCGTAGCGGGAAACGGTCAGCTAGATTTGGTATGGAGCTGAGATCTCGGTTGATCGCCTTGGAAAGGAACCACCGTAGGTTGGCTCGAATTACAGGCGGGCGGTAGAGTGTCGCAGATTGCGTGTCCTGCGATCTCCATCCATTTGAACTATCTGAACTATCCATCCCGTACCCCCCCCCCCACGACCCTTTTTGTTTTCATATTTATCCCGAACTGCGTGTGTTTACTACCGAATCCCCGTACGTGTGTGGATTTCACCAAAGACATTACAATTGCGGACGACCGCGAAAGACATTTGGCACCAGAGACAGGTGTACAGATAGCTTCGAACAGAATTCTGCGGCTGCGAGAAGACCACCGTCTAGTCCAATGATTGTGCGATATGAGTCTGATCCACACCATGCCTTTCTGGCACCGCACTTCATCCATCAGTAAGTAGCTGTAACTGTAGGGAACGAGGCCAGAAACGTGGGAAGGCTGCAGAGGTAGTAGTGCTGATAATGTCTGAACGGTTGAGGCTGGAACTTGGTACGCAAAATCAGCTATAACTACACAAGGAGACCTCAGTAGGGTTGTGAATACACGAACCTCAGGTGGTACATCACAATTGCGCACCTACCTTTTCACTCCAATGGATCGTGTCCCACCAAAGACAGTTTCATCCAGCGGCGTTGCCGTCTTCCGCGTGTTCCTCTGAAAACAGTACCTGAAGCGACACTTTCTCTGTTTTTTTTTTTTGAAAGGCGGAGATTGACATCGCAGCCTTCGAGCAGCTCCACCCAACGATGGCCATACCTCTCCTCAATTTGGGAGTGCGCGAACTAATCCGGCCGATCTCGATCATATCCGGTTCCGCCTTGGAATGGAATGGCCTAGCTCGGTCCGGATAACCGAGGACGACGGATCCATCGTTCTACCGAACAGAAAACAGAAGATTTATTGAAGCATGGCTAGCGTGAGAGGAGTTGTAAGGCTACAATGTGTGGATCGTCTAAAAGAGACGCGAGTGTTATGCTACAGTAGCATGGACGATATCAAGGACAATGGCGCAAAGGATTAAGGAACAACGAAAGGATACAAGTAGTAAGAGCCATGTAGCAGAAATGACCATATCCGTAGGACAAAGACCCAGGAGCCGAAGCGAGGCGAAAGATGCGCAGTGTAAAACTCATGAAATGAAAATAGATAGGAATGCGAATATACCGAATAGCGAGGTTCAATCCTCAAGGAGGAAATCCCAATTGTGATGATTTGTTGGTCTCTTTTTGGTTAAGCCGAAGAGCTTCACAAAAGTCTCCCTCGACTTGACTTCGGGTGCGGAGGTCCGTACGTCCCACATTTTGAGGTGAACAGTCCCAGATGTAGTGATGTCGACGAGGTCTAAGCCATCGGTAGAACTAGTTCCGTTCTCGCTTCCGGACTTTTGACCGTCCAGGTAGAGTTTTGTGTTTTTCAAGATGTGGTTGGAGAAGCCGGGAGAAATGGAGAGCCTCGGACGGCGTCTAGAACCAGATTTCGACTGGAGGTAGATGGTGCCATCGAAGTCACTAGGCAGCCAGACGGTCACGTCGGAGGGAGAAGCCGAGGCTATTTGGAGATAGAAGGCACATCGATGGGAGGTCATAGGGCGGCACTGTCGAGAAGGTGGTAAGCTCAGGCCATCTAGCGTCTTCGCTGTGAGTGGGGCACCTACCACCTTGACCTTGATGTCACCTTCTTCACTGGCAACGTGCATATTCATCCGGTACTCAAGGGGTTGGGTACGGGCACGGTGTTGAGGCAAGACGAGAGAGACATCGAGGCCTTTCTCATTCTCGATAGCCATGTCCCAGTCCTCTCCCGTACCATGATATTTGACCTTCTGTGGGCCGGTGGACACATTTGACTGAACGTGGGTGAGCATGGGGCGGTCAACCAGTTCCGTTGGAGGAATCCTTACCAATGAAGAATTCGCAGAGGATGTATCAGATAGAGCGGAGTAGGAGGGGGCACACAAACGCGAAACGGCTCGGGCCATGACGAGGCAGGGCTGCAAAAAGGGTGGGAAGAGCGAATGGGGAGCAGAGTGGTTCGCCGTCCCCATGACAGGGACATTTTATACGAGGGCAGGAATCCGCCTTTGTGTCCCAACTGAAACGCAACTCCGGCTATGCCATTGAGCCTATTCAGGATCAGCCAGCGTTTCAGTGGGTCCGATCACTTGCTCGACGTCCGCCTTAGACCCAGCCTCTTCGTGGGAGCGGTTGCTACAATACGCCACCCAGCGATCCTTGAGTACTGAGTGTTCGGCGTGAGGCATCTCGTGTGCAAGCCGTTGTTGGGTTGGAGGCTTATGCGAATCCACGGCCATCGTGCACTCGGTCACCGCATTGCGCCGGTAATCCAGTGATCTCAACGTTCAACGTAACCCTCGGGACCGAATCCATCAGGTGCCGAGGAGCTCCGGCCTTTGAAACGGAAAAGACCCGAAATCGGGTGGGCGGCTACGTCGGACCCGCGCTGTCGTGGCTTACGAGGCTCCCATCAAACGTGGAATAAGGGCGACTGACACTATGCCCCCTCACAATGGGCACGCATCTGGTTGTAAAGTCAAACTGTATCCCGAGAGCCCTTCTCGAAACTAGTAGTACTCGTCATTACCTCCCGGCTGCAACTCCTGGAGCTTTGCCATCATCTCCTTCACCTCCGTCTCCGCGAACACAGCCGCTTCTCTCGCCACCGCTAGCTTCTTCTCCAACTCTTCTACTGTCATCAATCTCACCCCATCCCCTTCGCGCACTATCCCCAGATTACTAAACTTCTCCAGGGTGTTCCCGGTCCTCGGCATGAAACCGTGAATGTCCCAGCCATTGTCGTTGAAAGAGAGAACCGCTCGCACTGCGGCCATGTTAATGTCTCGGTGCAACTCTTCCAACTTCGATAACTGAACTTCCATCCACCGCGCCCTCCGCTCCAGCGCCATCGTCAACGCGGCAACTTCATCATCCTTATTGGCGCCTTCTTCGTTCCCATCATCAAGGAAATCATCTCCCTTGAGCATATCGCGGAGGACGCCATCGAAAGAGGAGCTGTCGTCCCAAGTGGTTCGAGGGAGAAGTCGCAAAAGGTCGGATATGGTCTGGGTGAGAGTTTCCAACAGTTGTTGGAACGATGAGACTGCGTTATCGATCGAGCCTGAAGGCATAGCATTGGCGAACGATCCACCGCCAACTGAGAGAGCTGAGAGAGCGTGGACAAGCGGCCCGTATTCCAGAGGCATCTTGGCTGTGGGGTTAATGTTTGACATGTCGAAAATTGGGTGGCGGGAAACGTTCATATAAGGAGCCTGCATGTCGATCTGAATAAGCAACTCCTCGACCGATGTTACTTCGGTAGATGATGTTCGATCCGGAGAAATTGAGCGTGAAGGTGTCGAACTCTTCTCACCACCGGTATACAGGCGCGCTTCCGGGAGGTCGGGAGTTTCGGCAGTAACAGCGGAGGGCTGAGCAGAGCTACCGTCTTGGTTTTGGTCATCCTTCGGGATTTTTATGGGCTTTGTCACGGGCTTGTACTTCTTCGGCATCTTGGAGAGCATTGGGATGATTTCGGGGGTATTGATATTGGCAGGAGCGGCGGAACGATCGAGGTCAGTGGCCTTCGCGGGGGTGGAAGTTTGCTGTTTTGCCAGTTTCGCCGCCTTCTTGGCCTGTTGTTGCCTCTGCTTCTCAACTGCAGCCAAAGCGGCCTGCTCTTTGACAACCTTGTCCCTCTTTGCCTTCTCCCTATCATGCTCGGCCTTCTCTTCAGCGAGGCGGGCTGCCCTCTCTCTCTCTCCCTTTTCCCGATCCTCCTTCTCCTTCCTCAGCCTATCCTTCTCCACAGCAGCCTTTTGCTTCTCCACAGCACGTAAAACAGCCTTCTCCTGTGAGATGCGTTGCCTCTCCGCCACCCGTTCCGCCGCCGCCGCCTTCTGTGCGGCCTTTTTCAATGCCCTGGCGTCGAGCTCCGGTTGCGCGCCTTCCAACGCTGGGCCACCAGAGGTCTCTTGGCCGTCAGATGAAGGCTGGTCCGAACGAGTGGGTGGGTTAATCTCTGTCGAAGTGGGCTGGAGCATGGGGAAATCCGACAACGATAACGCAACCGAAGATGCTGGGGATGGCGACATTGGGGTGAATAGCCGGGCCCGCGAGGAAAAATCGGATGTGGATCGAAGCAGAAAACAAGGGGATATTAGTGATATGAGTGGTAACCGGGCTAAAGGAACACAGGGGGAGGGAGAGTAGGAGGTTCGTGCGGCGGGAGAAACAGGGTGTGGAGGGTTGAATGGGGTTAAAACGCAATCGTCGCCATTGTAAAATGGGTTCCTTTCCCTCTCCAAGTGTATAGTGGGCGAGATCGAGTTAAATAGAAGTGGTGTTCGTGGGGCGGGGATTTAGGGCATAAGATTGGAGCGGCATAAACATCAAAACGCCCTCGCGTGGTAGTACGGTTCACGATCGTTGATAGAGTCTCCGCGCTGGGGAAGGTACGGCGCTCGGTACGGTGTCCTTGGGGCTCCCTCCCCTTGTAAAGCGAAAAGATACTCACCATGAGCTGACCCACTTGTCTGAACGGGATCCTTCTGGAACATCGAGACACTAGTGTGGGGGTGTGTAGGATTGGGACCAGCAAGGAGTTGTGTGGGTGGCGTCAGACCAGGAGGAGGACCAAGGCCGGGGTTGGAAGCGTAGGAACCCAGTTGTTGCATGCTCATCTGAACGGACGGGTCCACATGATTGGAAGACATGCTCGCAGACATGATCGCAGGGTCAGTGAAAGGGCTGTTAGGAAAACTGGAATCCCACTGGGATCCTTGACCTGAAGTTCGGAATAATGAGCTAAGCCCTCCGCTCCCGACCAAGGATTTCTTACCAGAGTGTATTTGGGAGGCGTTAACGCGACCACGGCTGGAGTTGATGAGATCACGGAGCTGAGCCTCGCTGATATCGTTGTCAAACGGCTGGAACTGGCCCAGTTGTTGCTGGGGGAAAGGAGAGACCGTCTGTGCTTGGCGGATAGCAGGAGAATTCGATACCGAACGAGACTGGGGGGAGAGATAATCGCTAGTTTGATGCCTTGATAGGTTCCACTGGCTCGAGACTGAATTTGCCGTTGATAGGTCCGGAGAGTCGTAGTAAGGAGGGTGTGTAGGTATGTCGTTCTGTAACGATGCTGCCGGGGGCAAAGGAGAGGTGGCAGCAGAATTCTGCTTCCCACGCGCAAAGCCAAACCGAGAAACTTTTCGTGTTGAATCATCGTCGAATGGGGAATACTGCCGCTGTGATTGTTCTTCTTTGCTATCGAAGGGGTTGAACGATCCCATGTACCCAGAGGAAACGTTCGATTGCGGAGGGGGCCGAGTGGCGGCGGCGTCGTAAATGGAGCGGGCAGACTCGTGTGTATAGTTCAGACCGGGAGGCGGAGCGAAGCCAACAACCGGAGACGCAGGGTTTGCAAGTCCAGGGAAAGCATCTAAGAAGCTACCCTGGAAGGGCACACCAGCTTCTGCGTCCAAACCGGGGAACTCCATCTGAGTGTTGGCACCCTCCTCTGCCAACTTGGGATCCAAGTTGAAACTGAATCCTCCATATTCATCACCACCACCTGCCAGTACTTGCAAGGTGCGGTCAATATCGGGAAAAGGGCTGATAGCGGAGGCGGGGGCTGGTGCCTCCCTCCTTGCGCGTAAATCATCGATTAGAGCCTGCGCTTGTGATGACATCTGGTAAGAAGCTTGTGGGAGTGCAGTGTCCTCCACTTGTGTCCGCGTTGGAGGAAGAAGACCGGGGGGCGCCAACAGACCAGGGGGAGGGGGTATACCAGGAGGTACTGGGGGCAGTACGGGTTGTTCAGATTGGGCAGATTGAGGCCGCAGGGCCGGAGAGTCGGTGGAGGCTTCCCGAGGAACGGAGCCAGCGTCTGGGTCGATAACAGGGGAAGAGAGTGCAGGTGATTCTACGGACTGAACGGTAGACGGGAGAGAAGGAACGACATCTCTGGGCTTCGCCTTGATCACAGGGGTTGTGGGTCTCGCAGTAGTTGTGGGTAAGCTTGGTGTCTGAGGTCGTGAGGAGGGTTGAGAAGGGGATTTCGCGGCGGTAGTTTTCCGCTCCACGCGAGCTGTGATACGGACATCGGCTGAACTTGGGATAGTTGTGCGTTGTGGCCTGTTCGTGACAGTTCGCTTCGATGGACCCGGCCGACTGGATGTCGCGGTTGAACCTGCGTTCTTTGCCCAGCCAGCGGTGCGAGGAAGTCCTTGATGGATGGAGTTAGCAAATAAGAACTGCAGGGCGTCACCGGAACGTCCTACCTTCCGCTTCGTCCGTCTTCTTAATCGTAACCACTCGCGGTCTGTCCTCGGTATCTTTGAGTGTATGCTTCCTGGAGAGGAATTTAACGACGAATGAGAGAATATCACTCAAGGCGTACAATGTTGTGAGGTCTTCTTTCGTGAAGCAATCCTTCTCATCACCCCATTCGTGAAGGTTCATACAGCCGTGGTCTGAGCACGTCTGGCCACGAAGGAATGTCATACAGTACTTCGTCGTTCCGTAACTTGCCCGCATGACGTCTCCCCCACCCCCAGGCGAGAGAGCACCGTCGATGGTACCAATACACCGCGCGGCATCCTCCTTCCTATGATAAGTGACGTAGAGTCCGATGACCGGACTCTTGCGGCTTGTGGACGTGCGTTTGACAATGACGATCTTGGATATCTTCCCGTATTGGCCAAAGTAGTCGTTAGAGCGTAACGTCGGGATGAGCTGCGATAGCTTGGTCAACAACAAAATAGCACCATCAGAATGCGGTAGTGGGACCAACCTCCTCCTTCGCGAACCGGGCATTCATATTGACGATGTACACAACATTTCGTTGTACAACACGAACGTTAGCAAGATGCCGTCTCCCCAACGTGTCCAGATCCTTGCGCTCTCGTTCTCTCTGTTTCTTCTGTTGTGTCAGGCGCTTGTGACTACGAAATCCGTGAGTGACTCCCGGTGATGAGGAACGAGGTGCACGTACTCCTCCTTGTTGATGGGCTTGAACTGAACAGCATCGTCTGTGTACTCTCTCCTGCATGCGGGGCATCTACCGTTGAGGTTTTCTTTGATGTGGTGCCAACAGAAACGACAGATCTAAGCGGAGACTGTTTGTCAGTCATCTCGTAAGGATTGAGGATGGAGGAAGTGAACCTGATAACTGCAGGGGCACGGCCTAAAGTTCAGGTCAGAGATATCCATCTCCTCGAGACAGAGCGGGCATTCTTGGTCTTCCTGGTATCGATCAAACGGGAAAAATCAGCGGATGTATGGGAACGGGTCATCAGCGAGCACGACGGGCAAATACGTACTGCTTCATCGTCGCTCCAGTACGCGTCTTGTACGCCCGCGAGGACGCGAGATTTGGATTGTATCGATGTGGCACCGGATTGGAAAACGGGGGCGGGCAGGGATGGATGAGCATTGGATCTGGTGGACATTGCTTATCTATTTGTTCGACGGAATGGACGACGCGTTCTCGAATCGAAAACTATTCTGAACAACGACACGCAGACGGCGAGCGATTGGGAAGGGAGTGTGGAAACGCGACGAACAAACTCAAAAGAGTTCCCGGCAGGAGACTTAGCGTGGACCACCGGTTGACCCAAAAGTTCCCACGGCCCAAGTCTCACGGACCTCCCCATGACGGCACGATTGTACACAGTTTTTACAGGATATTTTACAGAGTTAGAAATCCAAATCAAAGTCATCGTCGAAATCCTTCCTGCGCTGGAACTGGGAAGGAAATTTCAGCGAGGGAGGGTGGGGAATGATCCGAGACAGCACCGACCACAATGGATCCTTTGGCGTTCGACTTGTTGTGGGCCTCCTCGGCCTGAGCGAGGGTGAGCCTTTGTGCAGCAGGAAATAAACAAGCAACAAGGCCAACACACCTGTTCCAGGAGGTCAATGAGCTGACTTTCAGTGACCTTGTCCCTGAGCTGTCCCGTTTGGGCCATTCTCAAAAGTATTGTCTCGATCTGCTTGGACCGTTCAGGACTGACAAGAGAGATACGAGCAACTGACGTGGATAACTCAGCAAGTGGTCAGCTATTCACCTATGGCTTTTTTACGGCTCACGTCGTTCTCGGGCACCGGCATCCAGTACAGTGGCCAACAGATCTCGCCTCATCTGCTCCTCGTTCGCTGCACGTCGTTTCGACTCTTCATCATCTGGTCCACTCGTGCGACTGGCAGCGTTCTGTTGTAGTTGGCTAATTCTGGCAGCGCGGATGGCCGCGAGCTCAGGGTCATCAGCCATGTCGAATTATCAAGACCGGAGGTCGGGGAAGAAGAAAGTAATCGTGCTCGGCAAGTGCCGATCAAGGGAAAGTACTATATCTGCTAACAAGCCAGAAAATCAGAAAGTAACGACGCCTGTGTAGTTCTCGCTCCCTAGAATGTCGCCTGAATGGTTGCGAATAGCTTGCTTGTTAAACCCTCCCAGCCCCAGGGAAGAGGTTGGAGACGGGGAAGAGTTTGCCTGAATGTTCCATGATGCACCTGGACCAAGTCCAACTCGCCGCTTGGCCGTTCCCTGGACAGATGCAGCCGCGTGATCCAACAACCCACGATATAGCCCTTCGTTGAATCCTACACACTGTAGCCCAACGCATGCTACCTTCAGTGCGCCCGCAGCGTAAAGTTGATTGGTCTCATAGTTGTTCTGAGCCGAGAGGTTCTTGCGCCCGGTGAGAGTCTCCTTGATAATAGTTTGCATCGCCTGGGAGGAACCTCGGTCACCCAAAACTCCGGGGGGAGAGGGTCTGATGACGTACCTCATTGGAGAGGTTACTCCACTCTTCCGGGATCAGGTCTTGCAACCGAACTGCTTTGTACGTCCCAGCGTAGTACCACTTTCCATCCTTGCTGTAGAAACATTGTGCTGGATTCGCAAGAGATCCGATGACGTCCACGGTGTTCCAGTTGTGAGCAGTCACGGTCCGTGGGTTCGTCGCGCACTTGAAAATGGGTGTCAACATGAAGCCGTGCTCTTCGCGATCGGGACACCAGGAAGTTGTGAGTTCTTGGAGGATGCGGTAATTTGACAACCTGCGGCGTGGGGTTAGCCACATCGATAGAGTTATAACACGGAAGAGTACCCGTTTCGGAGAATCTGGATCTGGGTGTGGAACGTTAGTATCGACATCGCATGCGAATGGAGGACGAACATTGCAGGCACTCAAGATAAACTCCTTGATGGTCATGCTTCCGGGGAGAACAAGCGGCTTCAACTCGTCGTCAGGGACACCTTCAGGCAAAGGCAAGGAAGCAAGTAATTCGTATCGAGCCTTCAAGCGTTCCTCGGGGTCATTGGCCGTCTTGAAGACTGAGTGAGATTCTGAAGTCGGCAGCATTGGTCCGGGAGAATCAAAGATCATCTGGGGAGTGGAAGTTCCAGTACTAGTCCCTGCCTTGCCAGTAGCCTTGGTATATAAATCAGAATTCGTTTCTTCCTCAAGACAATGGCACAACGGACGTCATCGTAGCCAGGAGGTTGTTCAAATGCTTCCCGCCCTGGAGACCTGATCGCCAACGCTTTGGTCGCCTTATGTAGGTCCATGGCCAGTTTCTCCTCGAGTTCTTCTTTCTTTGCAGCAAGGGTAGCGACAGATTGTTGTAATGCGGTCTTCTCGGTTTCTAGCTGTTCGATAACCAGGGTCTTCTGCTGAATCGACGCACACGCCGTAATGAGCCGGCTTGCAAGAAGATCCCGAACACCAAGAGCATCCGCCAGACGATTATCAGGCCGAGAAACAGAGTCATAGTCATGGGGGTGCGAGGGCGAAGTCAAAGAGAGTTTATCCAGGGAGTATGCCGACTGGTGTTGAGATTGGGAGCTGGTGATGGACTTAGCTGGAGAGCCTGGAGATCCAAACATTGTGCTGAGTAAAGACAGTGGGGACGGTCCGAGCAGTTCAGCCTCGAAGACGATTCAGAAAGGAAGGAACTGGATGGTTGGAATTAAGAGCTGTAACTTAGCCCACGTGACAAATTAGTACAGAACATATCCGTATCCAATACAACAACCCCATCGTTAAAACACTCCCCAGGAGTGGGCGTCGTAAGATCAAACGAATGAGACTAGAAAAGAAGGAAACTACTCGATACAAAACCGTTAAGTCCGTATATGAACGTTTGAACTCCAGAGGGGTCAAAGAAGGAAGAACAAGAAAGTGAATAAGATCACCGACAAACCAGCGATGGACTGAACGTCGATCCTTCTGGCAGCGCCGGCATCGGTCGTTGTTGGGGTAGGAGCACCAGTTCTGGTGGAAGAAGGACCGGCGTTGTTTGGAGGGATCGAGGACGAAGTGGAACCCGTGGCCTTGGCACGGAAAGCCTCGAAGGTGTTGGGTCCGCTCGTGGCAGCGTTGACGGCGAACACCATTCCGCTGGAACAGTGGTTGCCCTGAGCACAGTAAACCCAAACCGCCTCGGTGTTATTCACGGGGACGGTGAAAGTGGGGAAGTCAGTAACACCATCACCAACGGGTTTGCTGGACGAGAAGTTAGATCGAAGCGCCACCCATTCTCGAAGGGAATTACTCACAATCCGGAGTTGAAGCCGCTGATCAATGGCTTACAAGGATCGTTGAAGGTGGACTGAGTGGCGGTGTGGTTTTTCTGACGGAACTCGAAGGTGATGGTGTCTCCCGGCTGAGCAACAACGTTGATGGGCTCGAACAAAAGACGACCAGGACCGCCGACAACAACACGGTGGTCCGTACCGGTGGTGGGGGTGGAGGTGGGTGAAGGATTCACAACGACTGGAGTGGAGGTGGAAGTGGGTGGTAGAGCAGGGGGAGTGGAAGTAACCGCTGGGGGTGTCGAATTACCGCTGGCCATTGCCTTTGCTTTGAAAGCGGCGAATCGGTCTCCTGGGTTCACGGCGAAGACCATTCCTTGTTGACAATGATTCCCTTGGCGGCAGTACGTCCAGGTTGGCTGAGCGTCCTTGACGGAAATCCGAGCAGCAGGGAATGGTCCACCCACATTCTCGGCGGGGACTGGTACACTACAGGATTCGTCAGTCAAGGGTCGTTTCACGTCACGAAGGGGAGGACTGACAACCCAGAGTCGAAGCCGTCCGCAATGCGCTGGCAAGGGCTGTCAAAAGTAGACTGGGTGACAGTGTGGTTCTTCTGCTTGAAGGTGAAGAGCACGGTGTCTCCCGGTTGCGCAGTCTACGAATACGTGATTTCAGCCAAGGATGCGCGCTAAACACTGGATGTCACTTACCACAAACTCTGGGGTAAACACGAGGCCAGCTGAGCCGCCCACGATTACGTTATGCTCAATGGCAGTCACCTGGACTGCGGCGGTCATAAAGAGAGCAGAAAGCCTGAGGGCTTTGGAAAAGACCATATCGTCGAGACTGGGGGTAAAGGAGAAAGAAGGTCGTAACGTTCAGAAGAGGGAAGCGAGAGAGATGAGAAGAGGGAAAAGGTTTCTCACTTCGTCTTATAGGTGATTCAGACTGGCGAAGCACAATGGACCGAGCATGCCTTTGTCTTCGGTTTCATTGCGCTCGCTATTGTCTCGAGTTTCCTTTTTTGGTATCCCCATTGTGTGATCATTCGGGTTCCCACGATCGATGAGTCTTTGCAACTCAGCCGGTTGTGCGATTGGACCATCTGCTGTGTTCGGGATTATCGATTATCAATAGGGCACAGGGCACGCGGTGCTAATGGAATGGAACAGCCCGGCATCCCCGTCTATGGCAGAATACAATGCGAACAAGGCGAAAAATGAACCACAAATGGGAGCACAATGTGGATGTAACCAACCGGTAGCGCGTGTGGAACTTATTCGGTGCTTCAGTCGACTTCGATTGGGTCAATTACCTCAGAAACCTCGGGTTCTTCAATGAGACCACCCCCTTCTCTACCCTGGGCTGACTGGGGTTTGCGCGAATGCGGTCTACTCCGTCTCGCTCTCTCGATGAGCTCAACGAAATCTTGTTTGTGCAGTCGCTGAGCGGGGTCAGTAACGAGAATCAGTCGATCACTCGCAGCCGATACACACCTGGTATTCTTCTGTATCGTCAATGTCTAATTTCTTCGCCTTCCCTTCGCCCTCCCATTTCTTCAGTTCCTTCCTGAGTTGCTCCATATCCTGCTGCTGGTTAGTCGACCTATCCTGGTTGGCATTATACAGCATGGTCCAGCTGATGAGCACACTGTTAGAAGTGGCTCACGTTGAATGAGCGAAACCGTACTGTTGATGACGAGCCATGAGAGCATTCTTGTCTCCCGTCATACTAAGCTCCGCTTGGCTCAGCAGTTCGCGGATCTGTTTTTCCTTCATTGTGTGATAGTTCAGTTTCGGCAACCGGTGGTCGGGATCACTCTCTTGTGTACTGAGTCATTGTCTACTATGGGTTGGCGCGTTAAACAGCGGATCGCGAGCCCTCACCTGTCCTTCGTCTTCTTGGAAAACACCTTCGACCATTCAGCCTTTTGGTTCGGTTTCGAAGGAGTGGAAGTTGATTTGCATCCGCTGTCGATATGCACATTAATTGTGTCAAGCGGCACAAAAGTGTGACATATCGGACAATCTATCAGGCCTTCTAAAGGGATACACGGATAAGAATTAGAGTTGCCGGAGGCCCAGCTTAGCTCTCACCATCTCCCGAAGCAAGTCTCCTTCTTTTGCTGGGAGTGGATGGCCCGGCGATAGTACTGATGCGTTCCTCTGGTGTTGACGTGCGCGAGCTACCATTTGTCGTTGCAAGTCCTAAAACCAGAGCCCTGCGAACGGGAATACCTGCTCAATAATGCGGTCGAGAGCGATCCACCCGCGGGACAACATACCTCGCAGCCTTCCATGACTCAATAATTTCCTCCAACGCCACTATCGGCCGGAGTTGTCCCTCACTCGCGCTCTTCCTGCAGATCGGGCATTCTTGCTTCGAGGTCATTGAGTTCCTGATGCACTGTACGTTTAGTGTGGTCGTGAAGTTAGGCTTCTCAGGTGGTAATGCGAGCCCACCAGCGAGCAGAAGCAGTGTCCGCACGATAAGGAAACCGGTCCCCTATAGAACTCTCTGCATATCTTACAGGTCAACGAGGAGTCGAGATGTCCTAGTTCCTTTTGCGGGAAGTCCGAGGGGTCTACAATGCTTGAATCCAATAAGCTTTGCAGGCGATTCCTCTTCAACATCGTCCCAGAAGGAGGGGGGGGGGGCTCGGCTGCAGCGGGTGAGGGTCGCGATCGTATTGGTTTGAACCGTCGACGCGTTCTGGTAAATTGGGCGTCACGCCCGCCCATCTGAAGGTCCCGTGGTTTGGTCACACGCGTATGTGACGCGATCGAGGATTTTCCGGATGCTCGTAGAATCACGACGCAAAAGAAAGACAAGTAAAACTACTACAGTTGGGCAACAAACCCCTCCGGAACACACGACCCGCCGACACCCCTACAAAACGGCTTTCAGAACACAATTGAGCCGGAAGATATCATTGAAGCTGGGTTTTCTGTGATCAGAGCGGATTCGGGGGGCGAGGAACACTGCAGGTGGACGTACACGTAGTAGCTGCCACCGTCTTGAAGTGCTCCTCTTCCTGCCGAACCGGGTCCCAATCCCCAATGTGCCCAGAGGGCGGGATAAGGAGCCCAAGAGCGCTTACCGTACTTATCCGACGCGCCAGCGACACCAACAGAGTTTTGGCGAACGGAAATAAATGAGGTGGTGGCATGGGGCAGGCAGGCGGATGCTACAATTTGCATTATGCCTGTATCATCATCGAGATTTAGTCCGGGGAAAAATACCACTGCGGGCGATGGGTGTAGGCGGAGTGAGGGTCTGTTTGTTTCATTCCGCCTCACCAGACTTTTCTTGTGCATACGCAAGGTGAGAAGTACTAGATGAATCTTGCACGACGTGCGGCTTGCGACATGAAGCCCACCGTCACCCCAAAGCAAACCAAGAATGATCTCAGGTGAGGCTCTCAAACAGGTGTTCAATCTAGCACGTGAAGGTTGTCACTCTCAGGGGCTCATGGCGGAGGTAGAGTGCAATTTTACAGGGACGTAGATTTACGAGGAGTAGCGGTTGAACTCAGTTGCCCTAATCCCTAAAAACAAAGAGTCGTAAATCGCAGGATATACAGACACGTCTCCACCTACCAAGTTCCTAGAAGAGCATCGCACGAGCCCTCTCCTCCCGCTCCCCAGGTTTCAGTACGGACTTCATGTCGTCTTCGAGAACCTCCGATAACCATGTTGGTCCAGTTTTCAGAAATGTCCCATATGCCCTTTGCGTGACAATAAATAAGTCGAACACCGCCTCATCCCGACGTCGTGCAAATTGAATCTCGTAGGAATGACGAGCCCGCCGACCATTCTCTCGCGAATCTCGGCTCCCGGGGGTGGATCCTTGGGGTCGGGGAGTGTGAGCGTGGGTGGTGTGGGGGAAGAATCCCTGGCGCCGGGAGGCACAGACGTGGATGGCGTGAAGGACGTTGGGTCCGGGGTCATAGTGGTGGTCGACGAAGGGGTTAGGGGATAGTCATCGAATGAGCAAGGCGGGGCGAGCCCCCCGCAGGGCCGGGCCGATGCCGCACCGAGCGTCCAACGGAGCGGAGAAAGCGATCTGGCATGTGATATGTACATCTCTCCGCCGCAGTCTGCAGTACACCACATTTGTCCACCATATTTCCGTTCTCCGTTTAGCGATCTCGTAGCGACGTTGGAACCTTGGGAGTGCGCAGACGGTTCGGGAACTCCCGATACTTACCCGCGTCACGCCGCTATACGCGGCTGCAACGCGATCCCAATGACGGAGGATTTTCCAGATACTCATAAATCAAGGCGCAAAAGAATCGTGGAGAGAATAAGAAAGACAAGAGTAAAAATACTAAAATCGGGTAACAAACTCCCCCAGAACATAAAACGCGCCGACACCTCTACAAATTTGCTTTCGGAACACAAGATCAAAAGGCTCTCAAGCACCATAATTGAGCCGGAAGATATCATTGAAGCTGAGTTTGCTGTGATCAGAGTGGGTTCATGGGGCGATGAATGCCGCAGGTGGACGTACACATAGTAACTGCCACTATCAGGAATCAGGTTAAAGACCTGACTGAACTGGAGCGGGTTCGGGCTGTCATCAACCTGCACGGATAAAAAATGTCATCGGCGGTGCCAATTACTCGTGAGGAGAGAAATGTACAACAAGCAAGCCGGTAACGCTGACAAGGATGCTGCCGTTTTCCGATGATGGCTGAGCATCCAGTGTGGTAACCTTGTGGCCGACCTTCTGAAACGGCAGGGACTCGATAAAATGTCAGTTCTCTGAACAGGCGTAGGATGCAGCAAGCACCTCACCGTAATTTTCTCAACGATGGCATTAGCGCCAAGGATTGGCGACCCCTCCCAGGAGAGCATAGACTGAGGTCGCTGGTTACCCGGAAAAAATTGGTTAGATCCCAGAGGGGACCAACTTTCCCATCTGCGGCTCACATATAAAGATAGCAGACCGCTCCTGTTAGAGTCAAAGGTGGTATAGTAAAAGTCGGTGAACTGCTTTGCGATGGTGTTGATATCGGCCATCGTAATCGTCGAGGTTGAGGTCAAAGTCTGTTTCCCTTCGATCAACCCAGACCATGATCATGAATCACCCCGTCGATGTCAACCGTCCGGGCATGCGCAGGAAGTCCTCCGCACAGAACCTGCTCTCGTCGTTCAAGAACTCGACCGCGCAGATCCAGGCGAACATTAATGGCAACTCGGCCACATCATCACCGAATATCCCCCCCGCGACACCCACAGCAATGTTCGCGGGGACGACACAGGTCTCACAGAACAAGGAATGGGACTCCCAGTCCGTCGTGTCCGACCCACTACCACCGCATCCAGTAGCCCAGGGACAGTTTGTGAACGTCGTCGACTATATCCGCGACTTAGTCCAAAAACGCATCGTCACCATGACATACCTACGGAACGTCCACGAAGGGTGCGCATCCTCCAGATCTTCTTGTGACGTATGGAAAGTTCACTTGGGGTCAAGGCGATCTCACTGGTTTCACACTGTCGTCATGTCCAAGGCAGACATCGAGCGTCTGTTCCCCAACCACGCGATGAGGAAAAGGTTCTTGCCCTCAACTGTTCACCCACGACACCTTCCCGACCTTCAGTTAGAACATACAGATTCGCTGTGCTGGGGATGTCCCTGTCAAGCATGTTCGAAGTCAAGGACACTTTCGACCTACTGAAAGGCCTCCTCAATATCTTGGCCGAATACGAGCAAATCAAGGATGACCCAATAGACAAGCCGAAGATGGTGTGGTATTTCTTGGTGGCTGAACTTATTCTCCGTTGATCCTCAGTTGTCTTAGCGGATATTCCGGACTAAACTCAACAAGAGGCAAGGATTGGGCGAATACGCGATGTCCTATTCAGACACGTCCGAAACTTCCTATCTGATCACCCCTCCGATGGTCTGATAACCCTGCCCGAAACGCGAAGATCAATCCGTTAACTTTTCGTTATAGCCGTTCCCATTGGATTACCAGCAGACCGCAATTTCTCTGTTCGACATATTGTCCGAGATTTACAACAAGATCTCGAGATACCTTGGCCCGCCTCCAATTGGACAGCAGATGTATGGGCCCCTGGGACTACTGTCTCCCCACCCGGGTGTTTCTTATTTGTTTACCGGCTCTGAGCCATACGTGCACACTCCACTTGAAAACGAATCGAGTCTATGGGGAATTGCCAATGCCAATAGCACGGCGGGATCTATGGGGAGTTCACCGCCAAACTGGACGTCGACATATGGCGAGATGGTATTGAAAGTCGACGGCAAATTCAAGGTACATATGACCCGGTTCTCAGTGCTTCCAGTCTGGCTGATTGACGCGTATCGTAGAAAATCATTGGAGTCCTCCTCAAGGAATTGGACGACTACGCTCGAAGCAGCATGAGGGATGAATTGGCTTCGTTGGATCCGTTGCTCAGGAGCGCTGGATTGGGCCACGCTGGCCATGACTTCGATGGTGCTGCATGATTTATCAGTATATGCTCGGTGGCCCATATGTACATATCGTATACTTAATACCATAATTTGTAGTCTAGTATTATATCCAGGAATACACCGTAACGGAGAAGAGGGGGACGGTAAGGTTCGGGATGTGGTCACCACTTCAAAACGCATTGCCGATGTCGAAAGAAAAAAAAGCAAAGCGATCTGCATGGGACCAAAAATTCGCTATGGCCAGTTGTTTAACGGATAGGAAGTTAGGTGAAGCTTCAGACCCGTTGATAATCCCTGGCAACGCCTCCGCACACCAGTCGTTCGCTGCAGGATAATCGTTTTGCAAAGAAGTCGTTGTTCGTGGTTGCATCCAAACAAACATTTCTTTCCGTGTCACGTTACGTGCATCCGTCACACACGCGATTCTGTCACGACCGGCGCGCGTCTAACCAACCGTTATAAACCCTTTCGACTTTGACCCCGACGGATAATGTGCGTTTGAAGTGGTCCGACGTCCGACCACCCGCTATCATACAGTCTCAGCCCGCAATGAAGGTCGACCATCCACCCCTCTACGTTTCCCCAAAGTTCTCAGCAAGCAGCTTCGCTATGCCGTCTCGCCCGATGAAGAGGTCCAGGTCCAGGTCTAGGGACAGACAAGCAGATCGTCCTCTGGTGAGCACCTTGCCCTTTGAAGGGTCGTCTACGCTTGACTCACTGTGCTTCGCAGAAACGAGTGTCGCTGGCTCCTGTGAACAGCACAGACATCTTCCCCCAGAGACCTCTCTTTCACACCGTTCTCCCGGTCATGGATTTCTCGCAGCAAAGGTCTTCAATCATCCCCGCGGATGGTTACTCGATGACTCCGTTGTGGGGATCCAGGCCCCAGAGCGATACCACCACCCAACCTCCCCCGTCTCATGAGGATCGAGCAGATGATGGTGATGTGGTGGGCCTGATCCCCAGGAATTGCATTTACACATAGCTGACCACCTCCAAGCGAATGGATTGTGACACAACACCAAGGCGATCGGCATCACCGAGTGCACCCCCTCCACCCCCCAACAATCCGGCACATGGCTCTTCCGACCTTACCAGCACGGAAGGGGTGCCACTTCGAATCCCGAAACCGCCGACGAGTTGTCCATCCCTGGAAATGGGCGAGATTCTACCCCCAGTTCTCTCAGGTCCGGCATCGCAAATCATCCGGTCGAGTCAACCTAAGCGGCCACGATTCACCATGGGTCCCCGAAGTGATTGCGAAAAGTGTCGCGCAGGGGTTAAAGGTCATTGGGGTCATTTCACTTGAAAGCCATTCATGCTTCGGCTGCAGCCATTGTACCCGGAGGTTTTATCATTTTGTTCGACGCATATGCACGCGCATCACACATACAATACCTTATCATCCCTTATAGTTTTCTGCACATCATTCATTGGCCCTTCCAAGTATATTCCCTTGACTACCGCAACTAAATCAATTATTGACCTCACCAAAACCTCGGGTTGATACGGCGTGGCTTGAACTTTGAATGCCTGTCACGTGGTCTCACCACCAGAGGTGTAGCATGCGTGGGATATTTTGGTGATCCAAGTGATCGAGTCTGAGACTTGTCTTCCGCCAAAAAAATCCTCCCGTCATCCCGCGGGCTGATATAATGTCGACGACCCTGGAGCTTTTCTGGAACCTCTCTTCGTCCAAGAAGAAGGAGAGGTTAGATGCTACGGCTAAGCTCGTCACCACTTTGCACAAATTCCAGTCGGAATTTGCCCTAGCGGAAGCTTCTGATGGGGAGGGGACATCGGACTCGGCCCAGGCGGACACTTTGGACACGCTCAATGCCCAAGATGTCTCGTATTCTATCCGAAGGTTGATCCGAGGACTTGCAAGCCCTAGGGAAAGTAGCAGGCTCGGATTTGCGGTTGCTCTCACCGAGGTGCGCCCGCTTGTCCATGCGTTAATCTTATTTACTGACAGCCTGTGACAAAGTTGTTGTCGAGGCTAGATACTGTCACATGCGGCCAAATTATGAGGCTTGTTCTCGACGCGTCGAAAACGCAGGGGTCAATGAGCGGCCAGGAGGAACGTGATAATCTCTTCGCCCGGTTATTCGGAATTACCTCCGTCATCCAGTCCGGCCTTGTCGCACGCAACGGCACTCTTCCAACCTCCTCCACATCCTCATCGTCGCTCGAAAGTTACGAATTGGTTGTCACTACGTTGATCGCGTTGGGAGAGAAGAAATCATGGTTGCGAGAGAGCGCTTGGTGGGCTCTTGCTTCCGCGATAGAGACTTTGGCAGAGTCAGACGTGGAATGGAAGGAGCAAGGAGTTGAGGTGACTTTTGATACCATATGTGCCATAAGTTCTGGCTGGACCCCGGAAAAGCTCGCTTTGACCCTGAGGCTGCAAGCTCTATTCCCCAAGAAGGACTGGAGCTTAGTCACGTCCTCGGTATTCAAGAGCACGAACATCCTCGCAACGCAAAACTTGAAGGTTGTCGCTAATATTCTCAAGGTATGTTCCTGCATCCTCCCGAATCTTGTAGCCGCTCCATCTTTCTGCAGGAGTCTCGGGCCTCGGAGGAGGACCCTGAGTTGAGCGCGGCCCCAGGAGCGTGGAAACCTCAATTACACTTCGTCTGGACCATTCTCCTTGATTTACTGTTTCCTCAGGGCGATAACGCCGCTCCTCGGGGTTCCTTCCAAGACTTTTGGAGTTTAGTCGTTGATGGTAAGCCTTCGTTCTCTGGGGGTACACTCCTTGTCTCACCGACATGTCTAGAATCCCTCTTCTCGCCGACATCATCCCCGGAGAGAAAGTATTGGGGATTCCAACTATTCCAAAAGGCCCTACCCAAGATTCGAAACTCCCAGGATCTACCTTTTCTTTTCACCAAAAACTTTATGCGATCCTGGATAAACCATCTCTCAAAAAGTGATCGGTACTTGCATAAGGCTGCTCTATCTGTTGTATGTTACTATTATCCTCACTCTACCCGTGCACGTGCCGATTGACCAACGATCAGGCCTCGGATATCAACTCGTGTGTGCAAGATAACCCCACGCTGGGTTTCACACTAATCCTTCAGCTCACGGGTGTCCACGGCTCGAAGCAGTTTGACAACATCACGAAGACGAAGACCGTGGAGAATATCATCAATTCAATGGGTCCGGAGGACATCGTCAATTATATTAATCACTTACTCGAACAGGTCGACGACGAATCGACGTGAGTTGCGGAATACCCCATCTCCGCCTCGCTGATTCTGACCGTGCTCTGCTCCGCAGGACCGACACAAAGGCCGTCCACTCCCGACGGTCCTGGATTATATCTCAGCTTGCCCTCCTGATTCGGAATGCATCAATACCAAAAATAGACGCCTGGGTTTTCTCGGTTCTCGATTGGTTCGCTCTCAATGGTCTATTTGTTGTCACACGGAAGAACGAGAAGAGTGATTTGGACGGGGTGGGTCGAAAACGCACTTTTTTTAGACTGTGTCACAATTCTCATCGCCAATTCTAGCTGCATCGAATACCAAAGCCCCCGTTTTCCGAAGATCTGAGGAAGGAATGCAGAACGAGGTTGTTGAGTTCAGTGGCCGAGTTGACTGGGCAGAGCTCGTCAATCAAACCAGGTGAGGTCGCACAAGTTAATACTCCGCGTGAGCTGTGTTCTGAACATCCCAAAGGCACAAATGAGAAGGCGTCGAGAGTTACAGGGGTCTCATCCAATGGCGAGTTCTGGATCTTACACGTCCTGGACACGATTAGGAAATTGGAGGGCATGCCCAAGAACGTCCACGTCGCATTTCCCATCGATATTGAGGACGAATCTGGCAACAAGCCCATCGACAAGGCTCGGGAGGCACTCACGAGACTGAAAACCGTATGTCAAACCCTAGCGACGGATATTACCCTGGTCGCTCACTACATCTGCAGGTGGATCACGTTGACCAACACTCCGTCCGGGGTGCTCAGTTACTATTGGCCGGAACCACCTTGCAGCATTATTGCATCGCAGGTGAAGAGGGTGAGGGTGAGAGCGAGGATGGGTTGGACGCGGTCGATGTGAGATATTTGCCATCCCCTGCGCCAGTTTTTGTTCACAATCTCCTCTTAACAACAGGTGACCGTGAATGCGATCGTCCGGTTATTCCCCGTTGAGACTTCCGACAAGGATAAGAAAAGGAAGAAGCGAAAGAGTGCTGTAATCGAAGAATTCAAGTCCAAAGACGGGGATGAATCACTTCCTATCGACATACTTGCCGACACTATCATCAGCTTCTTGGAGAAGGGAACTTCGTTCCTTCGGACTGTGGCAAATCAATCGTTTTCTCTCCTCTCAGCACGTCTGAAGAGGAGCACGATAGAGCTTATTTTGACTGTGGGTGCAATCCCATTCTGTGACGCGATCGTTTGGGACTCAGTGCATAATACAGCAACTGGAACGAAGGGATCCCACCCAAGAGGATGGCGACGAGGACGAAGAGATGGGAGACGAAGAAAGTGTCGAAGGAGACGACTCTAACCCAGAAAGCGAGGATGAGGGGGACGAGGACGAAGAGGACGAAGACCCAGATCTCGAACTCCGGAGCAAGATCGAGGAAGCCCTTCGAGCGATCGGGATCGAACCTGCCGATACCAGCGAAGGAGAGGACGACTCTGAAGAAGAGGAAATTATGGATGACGACCAGATGATGGCAATAGATGATCAACTCGCCGAGATCTTCAGGTCAAGAGCCAGCGAGAAGAAAGGCGGGAAAGGTGGGAGTCGTCGATGTTGTTGCCGTTCGTCCGGGTTGATTTACGACTCCTCCAGATGCCAATGCCCAACGTGAGGCTACCCACTTCAAGAACCGCGTTCTTGACCTTGTGGAAATCTACATCAAGAAACAACCGTCCAGTGCTTATATTCCGCTCTTAATCCCGCCTCTGCTCCAGCTTGTCATCGCTGCCAGTCCGGAAGAAAGTCAACTGTCCGAGAAGGCGACTGGCATCCTTCGTTCACGTGTCGGAAAGTTAAAGGAGTGCCCAGACAGGGACGAAACGATTGACATCGGTTTTATCCTCGAGGATTTACACTCGAAGGCTCGTCACGCATCCTCTGGAGACATTATTACAACGATCGGCCAATGCTGTTGTTACCTGGTTCGAGCCCTCAGCCATACCGACACCGACGACGCCGTCCACCTCGTATATCGTCAATCCCTCGAAGACTTTGTGACGCGAAAAGCCTCTCGTCTAAATAGCGCCTTCTTCCAGGAATTCATTCGACGGTGTCCCGAGGTTGCGTGGGACTTGAGGCAGGATATCCTAAACGTGGCTATCTCCGGAGGGGCTATCAACGCATATAGGAAATGCCAGGCTTTGGGGTTGTTGAACCTTTTGTTCAATAACATCCCAACCAAGGTAAAAGAGTGGATCCCTTGCTCACAACGTCGTGACTGAAACCTCTTGATTCAGGATGGCGTTTCCGAAGACCTTTCGTCGTTTATCCCATCGTTACAGGACACCGTCATTGATTTGTTCACTTCATCTGCGACCTCCGGGGCGCTCACCACGGCACAAATGAAGGACGTCTTCAAGTTGGTTCTCACCGCGATCCGCCAGACAAAAAGATTCTCCAAGGATAGTATGGAAGCTGGATCACTGTGGAAATCCGATGCATGGGATGCATTACTGGAGCAATTGACTACCTCAGAGAAGTATGGACAAGCTACTGGGCTACATGCTATGTGCAAGCAGGTCCGTGATGCGACACGCGTCTCTGAGCCTCGCGAAGCCAAGAAGGCGAAGAAGTCCGAGGAAACCGCCACGAGTGGTGAGAAGCCCTCCAAGTCGAAGACCAAGCGAAAGGCGAAGGAAGTTGAGGCTCCCTCGGAGAAGCCCCCAAAACCCAAGAGGAAAAAGGCGAAGGTGATTGCGGAGACTAGCTGAGGGCCAGGTCCTTGACCATATCCTTTAGCTCTCCTATCGCGTCTGCGTCGCCTGTACAAAGACAATCCCGCAATAGTTTAGTAGCCATAAAGAATCTAAAGAACGGCGTACATCAGTGGGTCGTTTGGTTGCAACGATCAGTTGATCACGTACCGATTTCGCTTCTCCCGAGCTTCGACGGACAGTCTCAGAGATCTTGATTTGGATGCTGCGACTTCGAGCAGTGGTTCTGGGAGACCAGCCAAACGCCCACATTCGACGCCAAAGGATTCCGTGGTGATGCCTGGGGTAAGTTTGTAGAGGAACACCACATCACGCAACCCGTCCCGTAGGATGTCCTCCTTGTAGCCCATGTGAAGATTTTCCACCTGTCGGGGGCACCGGCGTTGAAGGTCCTGTGCAACGGAAGCATAGTGTGTAACGAATAGCGTCTTGCATTTGTTGTGCTGCATCAACTGACGGAGGGTAGCATGCGCTATTGCCATCTAGGGTTGGTGTAAGCGTCACCAATACTGTTGGATCACTCATAGGTTCCACTGACCCCGTCAAAAGTAGACGTCCCGCGACCGAGCTCGTCGAGAATGACGAGACTCCGGGGTGTACTCTTCTCCAATATCAAGCTGGTTTCGACCATCTCAACCATGAACGTCGACCGCCCTCTGGCCAGTTCGTCTGAGGCTGTTCAACTGTGAGTGCTTTTTGTGTAAAAGGGTTTCATGAAGTCAAAATCGTACCGCCCATCCTGGTCATAATCCCGTCAAGAATACCCATTGTAACCCCTTCTGCAGGGACGAACGATCCAACTTGGGCCATGACCGCGATCAAGGCGACCATTTTCGTCGTAGAACTCTTTCCACCCATGTTTGGTCCGGTTATAACTTTGCATGGTTCGCCCCCTGGGCGCTGGCCCCCGAACCGGATTGAATTCGCTATGCACGGCCGTTCAAGCAGGGTCTCCACAATCGGATGCCTCCCTCCCACGATTTCCAACGTGTCGTCCTCAGTAAATTTCGGGCGGACATACGTCTGGTGCTCTTTTGCGACGGCAGCGAAACTCTGAAGACAATCCGCAATCGCAAGTCTGTTGGTGACATCTCTCAGTCGCGCGCCGTAGTTGTCGATGACGTCAGTCAGAAAAGATGCATAAGCTTTGTTAGCTTCAACTTCTAGCTTCTCTGCGGCGCGAGCTCGTTCTTCTGATAGTTCTGCCATTTTTGGGGTCCGATACCGCTTGACCACGGTAGTTCTATGAACAAGGTTACTTTGCGTAAAAGCGGAACCTGGAAGGTTTCTCACCCTCCTACGTACGCCCAGTCGTCCGGGATATCGGTAGATCCATCCTCGATCTTTTTCCGAGAGATCTCAACGAAACACTACAAACAGCTTAGAGCGACATAGTGAGAGTTCGAAAAATAAACACACCTTTTCGTGGGGGAGATCCTTGAACTCGATTTTGTCATCCCCTAACCGTTTGCGCACTGCACACAAATTAGACATCGCGAGAAGGCTTATTTGGATATGGCACCTGTCTGTAACTCTTGATCCAGGTCGAATTCAACGGCGATTATCACCTGGGTGAGGTCTGATTGGGGAAGTTGGATCTGGTAAAAGAATAACACCTACGTCACGACGGCGGTTGACAAGGTCACAATACTTGGAGGCTTCAGTCCACATCTTGTCTTTCTTCCCCGCCTTCGCAGCACCATTGTTGAACTGATCCATGATTCCCGTCATAATCGGTCGCAACTTTGGTAGCACAAAGATAGTGGAGTTGAGGATGCTCGCGTCACATCCAACGTCTGCCGGACGGTGATACTCCGGGAACTTGTTTGCGACGCTGTGGAAGGCCTCGATGATATCACAGAGCTCCGATGGTGTACACTTTGTCCGGGATCAGTATCCGTAGAGCCAGGAAGATGAGAGATCGTACACTTCCGTACTGGATCCTACAAAGACCCTTTTCCAAGTCGGGGAGGTTAGACAAGAGTTCCAGCAGCGCAGCGATGGCTCTGCTTTCGCTGTGGTCATGTATTTCCTGAACGGCTTCAAGACGCTTGTTGATATCCCTAGGTTATGTGAAGAGATACCCAACACACACCCTCGGTGCTGACTCACTTAATATCCAAGAGTGGCCTCCCAAGTAATTCTCGTAACTTCCGCAGTCCGAATTTCGTCTTGGTCTTGTTCAGGATCCCCAGTAACGACCCTTCTGCTTGATAATCGGTTTCGTTGCGATAGATCTCTCTGTGACGTCGGTAATGGTTGACCGGGGAAAAAAAACGGAGGTGTGGGTGACGTACAGATTTGTGAGAGTATTGGCGTTGAGTAACATATGGTTACGTTCCGTGAAATGCTTAAACCTGATTTGTTTGCGGAAAACTCTAGAAATATTGAACCTGGAGAGGTGTTCGACCATATGCGCCAGCGCAATGATCACTTGCTTGGGGTATTCGGTCAGAAGTCCGACGAGGGCTGGCAGGAAGTTTAGCTGATCTCTGCTCGCAAGGCTTGTGAACGCAAGTACCTGCTGACCCATTCTCGGTATAAAACTTGGAAAGATACGAGAATGCGTCGGTGTATGACTGGGATTTGTCGAATCTTTCCATCCGCACCGCGATATCACCGTCAGGGTGACTAAAAGAGGCATGAGTTCGACTCGGTAATTATTATGATCAGCTCACTTTGCGTAGTGTGTGAGTAGTCGTTCTGTTTCTCTCGAGAGTCCGCTCTCAGGAAGTAGGAGCTCGTGCGGTCTCGCGTGCACAATGCGATTCTGTCTATCCCTCAAAAACTCAAAAATTCCGGCACGTGTGCATGACAAACCTCAAGCTCGCCTCTCGTTTTGTTGTCTGACACTTCACCATAAGTCCGATGAACCAGGCATTGCTGGATTCACGTACCTTGGAATTCGTCGTAGGTGACCTCGCCCGTTGTAGGACAAACAACGGTAATCCCGATGCGGGTTGTGTCGCTACTTGGCCTTCCACATTCTTCCACCACACACATCAGGGTGGGGGGGTGGTCTTGATCTATTGAACCCAGTTCATCCACGTATGTGGCAACCGTATAGACCTGTGTCACCTCCCGCTTGAAGGTTTCGTTGCGTGTCTCTCCAACTTTCTTCAAAGCACGGGTCTCCATCTGGTCAACAAGACCAACCTTGTACCCGCGGTAGAGAAGTCTGACGCATCAATCGTCAGCATCGGCAACCTGGGCCAAAGTTATTCTACGGACTTTTTCAAGTAGAGATTCCGACGTTCCATAGTGACCATGGCAGTGGGTACGTTACCCTCCTTAGAGAATTGCACACCGAGTTCTTTATGGGCAATCTAAGGGATTTTGTCAGAGGAGAGCGGGTAGCTGGAATGGGATCATACCTCAGCATCCTCCTCAAAGAGAAGACACTTGTAGCCGACCTCGAACATGAGAACAACACCTGGGTACTGATTCTTTATGCTTGATACCTGTCACGACATTTAAGGTATAAGGCATGCGTAGATAACAGAAACGCGCACCTGCTTCTCCAAAGCTGTTAGATTAGCCTTATTAACGGAGAGCTCGCTGGACTCTTCAGGAGCGTCGGGCTCGGGATTTCTACGCGTCTTTAGCTTTCTAGACTTCGTCTTTGATAACTCAGACACGAGGTGTCTAGTTATCGCGGCAGTGGTCCCGACGACGTTCGGTCGGTCGCGCCCCTTGATCTCCGCTAGTTCCGCAGGCGAAGCGGTCACCGACGGACGTTTGATGAAGCGGCTGTTCTCGTTCAACAAACTATGCGAAGCAGCGAGGAGTCTCTTCTTACGGGCATTGTCGTGAGCTTTTTTCGGTGGAGAAAAGTACGGACTCTGGACAATGCGGGATTCCGGAGTATTCTCGGAACTGGTGTTCGTCGAAGTAGCGGCAGATGACCTGCTCGAGCCAGTTGCCTGCCGTTTGCGAGGGCTGGCGGGAGCAGAAGTATCAGTGTTTTCGTCGGGGCGAGCCCGTTTGCGAGTGGGCTTGCGCTCGCCAGCCATTATGGATCGAGGACGGAGTTGTCTGGAGTTGTGGGACCGTGGGCGTCACCACATTCCACAATCACCTTGTCCACAAACCACGATCATCCCCATGGCTGGTCGAGCGGGTGGTCTCTACGGTGGAATCCAGTTCACCACTGCAAAACCTTTCGCCAATCAAGACGCATCGGCTTCTTCATCGTCTGCGCCTTCAAAACCGACCCCAGTCGAAAACCCCCCTCCAGAGCAGCAGCCGACCAGTGAGGCTCGGCCTTCGACAAGCGGTCAAACTCCCGCGGACCCTGGATCAGCCTCCACAAAGGCTTCAGCTGGTATTGCATCCCTCCCCTGAACAGAAAGATGTCATACAAGCGAACTTAATCATATGTCCTCGAATGTAAAGGATGGTCTGCTGCTCTTGCGTTCGCCCCAGTGCGACGCAATGCTCAGCAGAAACCGAAACCCACCGCGCCTAGGATACCAGGTTCTATCCCTGGGGGGACATTGTCATCAACGTCGACCATTTCCGCTACCGCTGTGGTCTTTGCCCCGCCTACAATTTCCGAAATATCTATGAATCTCCCCTCGGATCTCCAACCAACCCCCCAACCCGAGAGATGGGGAAAGAAGGTTAAACCCCCTTCGATGGTGTTGGATGAAGACGTAAACGGCTTTAAGAATAAACGAAGTCAGAACAAGAAGTCAGGGGGAGGCGGAAAGAAAGGCAAGAAGGTGGGTAGAATGTGCGATCCACAAGGGATTCGTACTAACACTACTTTTACAGAAAAACGCTCCTGCTATTGCTCTTTGGGACCCGAACGAGGATTACGACCCAACCCGGCCGAATGACTACAATGAATACAAAACATGGAGACAACGTGAAAGGGTGGAACGTAGACAGCGTGCCCTGGAAGAAATGCGGATGGGTGTAAACAAGCGCTATAGGAGCAGCAGTTTTACTGATAGCGGGGGAAGTGGTTCTGATGGCGAACGGCCACATAAAGCAGGTCCGCAGCACCGTCAAATACAATGGGTGTTCCGTCTAACCTGTTCCTCCACAGGTCGCTACGAAGAGTATGACCGCTGGAATCGAGACGGGGATGACGTACCCCGAGGGTTGGGCGCTCCCGTTGCCCCGGTGAACACAGACATGACCGGTGACGAAGCTTACCAACGACGCCTTGCAATGTCTTCCGGTCTGCAGCAGTCAGCCTCCTCCATGGTGGTTGCCGACCGCCACATATCCGGTGATGACGCACATGCGCGGCGAATGGCAATGTCCTCGGGTCAACCACCTTCCTTTTCGAAAGAGGAAACAGAGGATGATGCATATCAGCGTAGGGCCGCCATATCCTCGGCGTCTCAAGTACATCAGCCAGAACCGCCGAGCGAGTCCTCGCCGACACTAGCATACAATCCCTTTGCACCTATCTCCGTCCCTCCCCCTCCTTCTGGTCCACCTCCTTCGATCGAGGACGAGGTTGCCCGTAAGAGAGAAGCTGCGGCCGCAATAGCAGCCAAATTTGGCGCGTTGGCTGCTGTCCAACCTCCAGAAGAATCAACCCCTGCCCCGCAGAATCCTGTCCAACGGTATGTCCTCCCCTGCCTCCACGATGCGTTGTTCTCACCGATTTATAGGCCGGATCCGTCCACTTTCGCTGAGCGGATGATGGCAAAATGGGGCTACCAGGAAGGACAAGGCCTGGGAGCAGATGGCCAGGGTATCGTGAACGCGTTGACGGTGGAACAAATTCGTGAGGGCAAAGGTAAAGGCAAGAAGGAGGGTAAAGGTGTTGGCGTCGGATCAAAGATGGGCAGGATCATCAATGATAATGAAGACGGTCAGGCGCGGGAGGACCGCATTAGGTTTGGAGAGCCTAGCCGAGTGGTAGTCCTTACAAACATGGTCGGTCCTGGAGACGTGGACGATGGCGACTTGAGGGAAGAAATTGGTGCGTTCGCCACCCCATCTTGTTTTGAAACCTCGCTGATAGGATAAACAGGGGACGAATGTTCAAAGAATGGCACAGTCGAGCGAGTCATCGTCCACCTTCTCAACCCACCCCCTCCGGATCCTGATGATGCGGTCCGAATTTTCGTCCTTTTCGCCGGTCCGGTCGGGGCTTGGAAGACGGTTAGGGAACTGGATGGGCGATTCTTTGGTGGAAGGACAGTGAGGGCGAGGTACTTCCCTGAGCCCTTGTTCGATCAATACGGTCTGGATGCAGCATTATCATAACCCTTCCTGCTTTGTGTTCGTCCGATACTCAATGTTTAGTTGTCTGTCACAGGTACGGGTGTACCGCGCTTCATTCCTATAGACCTTACTTCTCTGCACCAAGGGAGCTAACTTCCCAAGCGCTCAAGGGTTTCGGGGCTATCTGAAATATCCTTGCCCACTACTCCGAGGGTTTCGAGGAGTTGTTTCTGGTTGAATGTACATGTTCCAATCGCAGTTGATTTCCCCTTTTGTGGGTCCAATGGTAGTCCTTGCCTTACGCATTGGTCAAGTTTGTGGGCAGCCAGCATTGACCGCAGTGAGAAGTGTTGCCCCATCATGAGTACACTCTCAGGTGAAGAAGGATTTCAGCACCTGGTTTGGATCTGGTACATTCTTGCCTCACAACAGGATGCCTGGGCTGCTTTCAGTGAATTGAGATCACTCATTACAGCCTGACATCAATCATGTGATGGTGCACAGCCTGTTGACTAAGCATGACTAAGCATGACTCATGCTGACTAATACTGCACAACTAGGACTATATATACTGGAGGCATGAGTAAAACCCCCAGAAATAACTTGCCTCACAACACTCATGAAGAACAAGACCACAATGGATTCATCACTCCTCCCCATAAATGTGACCCTCAACCAGGCAGGAACTGGAGCAATCTTACACATCAATTGTCAAAGTGATGGAAAAGCAGCAAGGTGGATGGAGGATAAGGGAGAGGGTGATGCATGGGCAAAGCAAGTTTGGTTGGGCAAGCTGGGATGCCTGCTCAAGCTCTATAGGAACATTGAATGTCAGTGGCCTCATTCATCAATGGAGCCTAACACAAACATGCCACTTCCTCCAGATAAATTCAATGATCCATGGGCATATATGATCTCAGACTTTCCAGAAAATTACAAACTCTTTGCTGTGGAGCGCCAGGCACAGGGAGAAAATCCTCCCAGAAAGGACTACTATTTATGTGGTACAACCCTCTTTCTTCTATTTGTGTAACCCTACTGACAATTTCTTTTCAGGTGGGGGCCACAAGTACAGGTCCCCCCAAGAATTCTATCCCCACATGCATTGGTTACTTGACAACACTCAAGGGGTCAGAAAACAGTGCATCTGTCAATACTGTGATCCTAGCAGATCACAAGAGCAAATCAACAAGATCTTTCCACTGCCCCCACACAAGGAAAGCACCAAAGGGCCAAGGGGACCCAAGAAGCATAAGTGGGCAAAGAAACTGCATGGTCCTAGGGGTGTCACCAGCAAGAGGGGGTTTGTTGTGAACCGGAATTCCATTACCAGTGGACCAGTAACCACCCTGGGAAGTGGATGGCAGGAGCACAAACATATTGGTTATAAGACAAGCCACCCCTTCCAATGAATTTCTCCCCTTCTCTTTGTTCTGGACTCTCCCTATACTTATGGTACTCATTTGCTCAGTTCTATTAGGTGGCCCTGTGGTGGGTTTGTAGAGCCTTTTAGAGGTTGCTTTTATGATTGTCTTCAACCTGTATGTTATAACCTATGTTGCTTCTCATATATGGTTTGCAACCCTGGGTGGTGCGCCAGATGAATTCTCTATCTGTATTATACAAAATACAGCAGCATAATATCATCAGAATCATGATGAATACCAAAGTCCCTCAATCATCGGGGTCATTATTATTTTCAGCCCACCACCGACCTGCCTGCAGCGCCAGTACACCCGTCAGAGCAACACTGCAGACAAGGTGGGATGACGCAAGCTCAAGCGTTGACCTTTTTAGAGGTTCAGGAACCTCCGTGACAAACTCGGGTAAAGTGATGAAGTTTGCTCTCAGGTCTAAAAATGAAGGTCGTAAACCAAGCCGCGAAAAAATTAACCGGGCCCGGACGGGACCTACTCGGGAGGACAGTGTGCATGTACACAGCCAAGGCTGATGCGTACAGGACTGCGGGGCTGGGCATCAGCACGACGAACAGAAAATAAAATATGAGGGCACGAACATATGCTTCCCCCATCGAACATGAGATTCCCGGCCTCGCCTTCACGGAGACACCAAAGTATCGTCAAACCGCCACCAATGGTCACGAACGCGAAAAAGTAGAGAAATCCGATCGGTGCTTTGGTGATCAAAGAGTAGTACGTCGCAGACATCCACAACCGTTCGTCTGTTGCCGGTGGCTTCCACAGAGTTAACGAGTCCGCGATCCAATGCGTGAACAACAACCCTGGATTGTAAATAACGTGAGGTCTGTGTTCGAAGGAAGGATTGCTGGACGTACCCAGCAGAAACGATGTGGCAACCACCACGACACTGACTCGCATACCGTTCATCCCAGCCATGGCGCGTTCGTGGTCGTCGTTTGGGGTCTTACTTTTCGTGCTGCGTCGAGGACAGCCAAAAGATATAACCTTCGGGTGTATTGAAAACGACTGTGGGTATCACAGGCAGCGGCTGGCTCGGGTCTTGCCGGACACATTCCACCCGTCTTCTTGGATGTCCTCAACATTCCTGAGGCAACTCCACTCTCTCGGACATCGTCAGCTTTCTACAGCCACGACGGCTACGACTGGCCGACTACCATGGTTTGTTGATCCGACGCCGTTCGTGAGGCAAAAAGCTCCGCATCTGATTCAGAACGGCCCCGCTCCTCTCCCGGAGGGCGTGCCGACAATAATAAAAAATCTCCACGCTGCTCTGAAGACATCCCCTCACTTGGACCAATCCGAACTCTTGGTTTGCGAACCAATAGCGACACCTCCGGGACCACCCCTCCCGGATGCTATCCCGAGGGGCCGGCGGAAGAGAGGAAGGACATATGCCGGAGAGGGTGTCGCTGCGGGAATGGTTGGAGGACTATGGAATTGGATCGTTCTCGCGCAGGTGAGCTCATACACCAATGGCTCATTGTAAGCGTTCAAACCTTGTTGGTTCTATAGGTCAAGGAAGGGACAGAAAACCGAGGCGCGATTGAGGCAGTGGTACGCGTTGTCCGCAAATCCGTAAGCAAACGCACCGGACACGTCGGTAGACGAGGGTTTTCACGCATCCATCACATTTGCCTTTCAGTTGCTCCAATCTTCACCACCAGTGGCGCTACCTCCGAACTCGAAACGGAGGACGAACGACGGTTGGACGATGATCGATGTTGGAGACTTTGCGGTCCATGTCGTCAGTCGAGAGGCACGAGCCAAGTTCTTCCCTTCCGGGACAAGGCGATTCCAAGACGCTCTGTGAGCATCCGCCTACAATCACCTCCCCACCTCCCCACTCTTCATCCGGCCAGAGCAGGTGCAGTTGCTCTCAATTGCATCGAAATCATTCCCCGGTCATCGTGCCTTCCACACAATAATTAACCCGCGTCTTCAACTCGCATTTAACCTCTCCGCTAGTTTGAGATGCCTTTTTGTTGCGTCGAAGGGGAAGCGCACACTTTAGATTCCATGCCATACTACAATAGCACCTCGCAGGCCATACAGACCTCAATCCACGTAGCGCTCTTTACCTACGTTCCACCTGGCCCTCGGCCGATAATTCAACTCCTTGACGAGCATCCTCTCCCTGACAGACCAATGGAATTGTGGTTCCTCCTGACGAATCTGCCTGCCCTTCCCAAAGTTAAATCTGAAGAATATCCTCAGCAACCGTTCAAGATTGTACCACAGAATGTCTTACCCCCACTTTGCGTTCCACTTCCCATCTGCTTCCTGCCATGCGTACTTCATCGGAAACATCTCCAATGTCCACCAAGCCTTCTCTGACCTCAACATATCGTGGCAATCAGCCAGCACGTCGTGAGCTGTCGGCCACAGTCCTGCTGCATCGTGACCGTCAGCACTCTCGCGACCAGATGCCGCGGAAGGAGATTTGGACGCATGGGACCCCTTCTTCCAGAAATCTCCGACGGTGGGCTGCTGGGGGTCCGTGAATACGATGGTTGAGATGTCGATGTCAGCCCTCCGCAGTGCAGCGTGATCGAAAAGAATACCGCATTGGGAGAGCACAACCTGTTTGACCATCCACCGGAGAGAGACATCGGCAAGAGAGTATCGACAGTCATCTGCAACTGCCCCGCCTTTTAGAAGAAATGGACAATATGAGGGGCAACAGCCTGTGGTAAAACGTAGGATACTGACCGCCGACATCCGAGTGACATCCTGCGAACCACACTTCTTCTACGCCTCGAAGGAGTCCTACCTCAGTCCTCCGCAGAGCAGCACGTTCAGGCGCGAAAGCTCTGGATTTGCTAGCAATATCGTTCCTCTTTCCTGCGGTTCTGTGGCGCTCCATCTCAGACAGCCTCCGGACAGTCATCCTCCACGTTGTCAATTTTGGCCGCGATTGTTGTATATCAGCTTCCTCTGGGCAGGACTCAAAAACCGTTGTGTTCGGGCGGCTAGCGTGCTCCGGGTCCTCCCTAGCAGACTCTTCGTCGGGACTTTCACGGTGAAACATATTGGGCTGGAATTTGGCTCGACGCTGAAGTAAAATGTTGAGCCCTCCGAACACCAATGGGAGCAACAAATTCTTACTTCATCAAGGGACAGCGCGTGTCTGAACACCGTTATCGCCTCGTTGTTCGTGGTAAAGGGCAAGTTGCAGTCATAGAGTAACCCAAAACTCGCAACAGTATCCCTGTAGGCTCATCAGAGCGCCGACCACTGTGGAAGTGTCCTGGTGGTACGCACCACACCCCAACAAAATCGATCGCGACCGGGGTGCAGAAAGTTTGTTTATAGCCGGCTGCAAGTTGACGTCCGACCTTGTCCGTCCGTTTGTAGAGCCGATATGCAAATGGGATCTGTTCTTCGTTGTCCCTGGGCAAAAGCCCGATCTGGACACCGTCTTTCAACTCCGACCTCGGCTTCGGTGTGGGTTTTACGGCATACCTTGAACAGGAATCCTGCCAACGCCCGGGCTGTGTAGGCCCCGCGGGAAAATCCTGATGTATGATGTAGTGAATGACTTCAAGTTGGAGAAGGTTGTACTGGGAGAGCTCCACCCACCGAACAGACAAATCTTGTCACCCTGGCGGTAGTTCTGCATGAGAAACTTGTATCCAGCGCGGACGTGCGCATTGAGGTACCTGAGAGTGTTAAGTGGGCGAATTGCCAGACTATTCAAGATGGATGCCGTACCATGCTATAGCCAGGTCTGCGGTCCTGGCCAACCACTCCAGCAACGGACTTACAACTCCGGGGTTGAAGAATGTCCCGATGCCGGGCTACGCCAACGAAAGTCAGGATGGGCGAGAAGGTTAGTCCACGATGGGAATGTCGAACCTGATAATACACGATCTGGTCGAGCGGACGGCATTTATTGAGAAGAGCGTAGAACTTGACAACGTTCGTATTCTGGGCTACAAGTCAGACCGCCTTGCGAGACGCAACGAGATGGCTGGTATCGAGGCTGACCGAAGCGCCGTATTGGTTCGAAGTCCCATCAAAACAAAGCACAATCACTCGCGGCTGGCGCACAGTAGAGTCGGTAGACATGGTGGTTGTTGACAGAGAGAGCGGCAGCGTCGACGAAACTTATAGGTGACTTTGCACTCCACATTGGAGAGAGATCAGAAAAGGTGGCAATGCCTCATCAAGTGGGTACGGATCGATGGGCTATGGCAGGACGAGGCGCCTCGCAAGTGTACAGGACTCCGTCAGCGTCAGAGTTTCGTCGCCGAAGACCCTCTACACGACGACCGAAACCCACCCGACAGCTATTTGCGTTTCGATAGACCGTTTCGCACAGAATACGACCCCAATCTGTTGTTTACCTTTTGATGGTATTGGGGCTCGGCACCCCAACATGACGCACGATGCCGGAGCCAGGTCCTCTGGGCATATACAAAGTCGAAGTGAAGCGTTTCTCAATTGTAAGCAGTGTCACCACATGCACCGTTGACCCAAATACAAAACGAACTTGAACTCACGAGGGTTCGCGCCAAACGATATTCTGCCTGGTCTTCCCTATCGACCCCATTTGAACACAACAGACTGGAATGAAACCACAGAAGGCGAAGCATTGACGTCGGGCAAGGGAAGGTTCTTCGAGTATTCTGCTGCGAAAAGCCCTGACGGAGAAGGCGGCCCGGGAGTTTGTCCAGGAACGCCCAGAGGTTTCCCTCACTACATGTTCGTCGACGTCCGAGACGTCGCAAAGCCCAGGTCGCAGGTATCAAGATACCTGGGCATCACCGTTTCTTGATTGGCAGTTCGGAATGGACCGATCTGAGGGACGCGGTTGACCATCTGAGCACCACCCGACCAGAACTGAAAGATAAATTGGAAAACCCTGTTTCGATAGGAAGGACGGTCCCCGCCATCGATAACGTTTGAGGGACGGACCTTCTCGGCGTCTCCGTTACTCCGTGGAGGAAAACTGTGGAGGACGGAATTGATAGTTTTTTAAAAGTGGAGGAGGCTGGGGTCGGCCTCAACATCTTACAAAGTACTGTGCTCTTACATCCCGAAATGACGCGATGTGTTGAACCTACTATAAAAGGGAATGGCGGGATTATCACAAGCCTTTGCGCGACTGGAGTCGGTGGTGGTATGGATTTTGGAGCGCATACGACCAGTGACCATTCCCCACCCCACCCTTGCGTCACTCGGTAGCTACCACCGGACGGAGACCTATGACGACACCCCCATCAACAGAAAACCTATAAAACGACACCTGTGGTCTCGGCTCTTGGATACTCACGAATACTCCGACTTGCACTGTTGACTTATACCTCGCCTTATCTCA
>Ga0307517_10001356_pt1 | contig 41104 bp, 38 predicted proteins | sample 23_EM_MG_FD_194515 | JGI IMG/M metagenome (GOLD analysis project Ga0307517, IMG submission 194515) | Populus trichocarpa ectomycorrhiza microbial communities from riparian zone in the Pacific Northwest, United States - 23_EM | ecosystem: Host-associated > Plants > Roots > Unclassified | place...
ACTATCTCCACCATATAATTCATGGAAAACAATAAGTTTAATTAAGAAAAGCTTTACTTGAACGTAATATATAGTGATAAAAATAGCATATCCAATTGCTTGGCAGGCCTGGTCAGACCAGTCTTGGCCAAGTCGGTTTCCATAATCCTGACTGTCCAGTCGGTCTGATTTCCACCATTGGACTAGACTTGACTTTCGACCTGACTAGCTAGTCCAGTCCAGTCTTCCGCCGACCATTCGGAACCCTGTTATTAATACAGTTGATACATCTAATAGGGTACCCAGCAATCCACAAAGGTATCGGTAGATGACTCTGCAGGTGCTACTAGAAGGGCTCGCGGAGGCAGTGAAGGAGTTGCGGGAATAGATGAGCGCAACAAGATTACCGATCCGCTTCCAATTTCTTCGATGGGGATTTTCACGATAGTTCCCTAGTCTATTCAGCAAAGGAGTTACTAGTCTGTACGCTAGTAGGGCCCCTCTTGCTTTGGAGTCTTCTTTCTTGAATTAGCGGAGCGAATCGCGTTTCTTGAGTTCGCTTTCATCCCCGTGTTATCCCCTGCTGTGTTGATAGTGCCGAATTTCCCTACATCACGCTAAAATGCAAACTAAAAAACTAGCTCCCCACTTTTCTAGATATGTCAATCGAGTGATATCAAAGCATTTCAGGTCAAGTTATGATGCAGATCTTTTTCCATCCACAGGAGCACTAAACCTGATGTGAGAGCGATGTTAGCCCTAGCTGTGAGGTAATGCACCTGTTGAGATTTACTAACCAACATCCGGAGTCATGTGATAGCTTTACACAGCTATGAGATTGAATCCACCAATCAGAGAAATACGCGAATCTTGCTAGTGCCTCTTTAGCACTATGTAGGGAAATTCGGCACTATCAACACTGCAGGGGATAGTAACGAGTGAATTTGAGTATTAATAGAATTGCATTGATTTTGAGCGGGAGGGTTTTTCTTTCTTTTTTTCAAACCCGATCAGGGGTTGCTCAAGCTGCGATACACTGTTCCGTTCACTATACCTGGTGTGTTCTACTAGGGGCCTTTGCCGGTAGCCCCGCTTTGTGTTAAAGTGAAGTAAGAGTGGATTACATGTAGCTGATTTTTGGTAATCCCATGACTGCCCAGCCAGGTTCTCGGCCCCCCTTCCCCAGGTGTTTTCATTGGCGGCATGCCCAGAGCCAAAGCTACCAATAGTACCCAAGGGGGAATGAAGGAGCACCAGCAATAACTCGGAAAAAAGTGACACCGAAGGCACCGGAGCAGAGATCCCAATTCAGTTTATCATGAATCTCCCGGGAAACAACTGAGGCTCTGCAATATCTAGGCAACACCATGCTTGCTTGGTTTGCCATGGAGAGGATTTGTTAAACAAGTAATTTATAACATATCGCGAGTGAGAAGAACGAAACCAACCCCTAATTAGTTCTTGTATTCTCTACCTTCCAGGGCAACGGTTGAATACTTTGTCACTCGGGGATGCTGAGTCCACTGATCGGGTGTTAAATTGCACTGTAGTGCGCGTCTCCTTGGCATACGCCTGCAGCCTCCACTCGTGTCAATGTTCAGTTGAAAATTCCCGAAACAATGAGCAGGTCAGCCGAGGATCCTTCACAAAACGAGAGTCACTTCTCCCCCCAACCGGTCGATAGACATCGATTCCCATGCTTCTACAGAGCACCAACACCATTACGTTCCCCGGCGAATTTATTTTCAAAATCTCCTCCTTTGTCCGTACGATTGGACTGTCATGTCTTGCTCTATTGGGTGCTCCCACTGTTCCCAATGTTTCGCTCAAAATCTTCAATTGTTTCTCAAGTTTGTTTTTTCCAGAACCCTGGGATGTTGAGTAGAATACTGATTCACCTGTTAATATAGCTGCGCGAACTTGTGCCACCTGGGTCGCGGGCACTGATCACGCGGAACTCGGATTGCATTGGGAATGAATTCCCATTGCAGCTCGATATAAAGGGATTCACCGTTGTTCTCGCCTCCGGTACTCAATCGAAACTCACTACCTAGCTAGGAAATCGAATCGAAGTGCTCGGGTATCCAGACTAAAGGCCCGGCGACAGGATTTCCGAAGAATGATTCGGCCCACTCCCAGGGCTTGACAGCTTTGAAGAAGGATTTTGATATCGCTACTCTGATGGACGATGTTGGGAAAAGCGATTATACCCCTATTCCATTCTGGGAAATGTCCGGGGAGATGGACAGGATCATCACCATTAATCTTAACGGTACACTCAAGGTTACTCAAATTGTTGCTCCGGGCATGGCCCCGCAGGGTTCCGAATAGTCCGACCGGTCAAGTCTTGGAGGCAGGACCAGGCTGGCCAGTCCTGGTGATGGCGATGACCGGACTCGACTAACTTGGGTGGTCCGGTCCAGTTTGGACTGGTCTGGGACCAGTCTTTATAAAAGATCGCATGAGAGTCTGAATGGCGCCCAGCCCAACACTCGCTAAGAATAGAAGTATAGCTATACTAGCATCTTAAAGTCGCTTGTCACGTTATAAATCAACAGCCCCTCAATACAAGTTGGTAGAACATCCTGGAGAGGATAATACGCGGTGGAAATATGATTACCTGATCGATAAGTCGCATCCAATACAGGTACCGGTATTGTAGCATGTGGTCATGTAATATCACTCACTTAGTAAACCAAAAATAGTGTTGAAAATCTCGTAGGTGAGGTGAACGAATATGAACTGAATACACTTGTAGAATCAGGATCAAGATTGTCTATCGTCTCTTGAGTACCAGACCATGGCACTTATACCTCAGAGAGGTATCTAGATACAGGGCTAATAAGCGAGGTCCCACTATGCCTAACCAGGCGTGCTTCCGTCACATTGAAGCCATTATTCCAACAAATAGTTCGATACTCGAGAACCTCTTTTCGCCACCCCTAATCTAAGCGAGGCACCTTCTCATGGAAACAATGAGTTAATTAAGAAGAGCTTTATTTGACCGTAATATATTATGATAAAAATAGCATATCCTATTGCTTGGCAGGCCTCGTCAGACCAGTCCTGGTCAAGTCGGTTTCCATAATCCTGACTGTCCAGTCGGTCTACTTTCCACCATTGGACTAGACTTGACTTTCGACCTGAGTAGCTAGTTCAGTCCAGTCTTCCGCCGACCATTCGGAACCCTGTGGCCCCGCCAATCATAGGGGTGATATTGACCCTGGGTTTCTCGGCGGGTGTTCTTCCTACTCCCATTTCGCCCCCTTAGCCTCGAAAGCTTTCTTGCGACATCAGTCCACCGCTCTCCGTGACGAGCGCACAGGTGATAGTTTACCGGTTCAATTGGTTGTAGGTTACATGATAACCTCCTCTATAGGTAGGATTAGCCAACCCAGCATGATAATTCATATTTTTATGAGGTCTGGATGACAGAAGAAAATTCTCAGAAGAAGAAAGAAGAAGAAACAAGTCGAGGAGGAATTATCTGTATATTCCGCGGATTTGAACCTGGCTTCCAGTTCCACCCAAGGCGATACTGACAGTTTATATAGAATGAAATACACAGAGTGTTCCCAACGTTCTCATGCCCTGAAATCCGTCTGGTGGCCACTACACGCATCCTTCCGATTTATTGTGCGCTTTACATTCTAAAACTAGTCCCTGGCCAACTATACTAACTATCATATATAGTATACAACCAGGTATACCCCTTCCTCCATTTTCTTGATAATGCTTGACAAAGGAAATAACAAACTAATAAGTACTGGAATAGGAGAGGTAAGAAGTAGGGATCACTGTCTGGACTGATCATCCGGGATTTCCAACAATTCCTACATCGTGGGCTTTTGTTAACACCACATTCAAAGTTGGCGTAGATTGCACATCAGGCGACTGCTACTGGAATGCAAGGCACCATCGAATGGTACCGGCGTCACAGTTTGATGCATTGGGGTGTTCCGGAGTTGGTCGGTATCTGAATGGTCCAATTTGGCGCAGGAACCTGGGTATAAATGATAGTATTAGGAAAAGAGCTTGGAGGAAGAGGGGAAGAGAGGCGGATCAGGGCATGATAGCCACTTGGGAACTGAGGATGTAATACCGGGGTAGTAGTTAGTGGACTGTGTAGCTAGATAGAGAAAAGGGCGGTAGATCTTATTTATATTTGAAAGTTTCGCCAGTTGCCTAGAGAACTAAAAAATCTTTCTGACACGATTTACTGTGAAATTTGGGAGTACCTCCGGCGGGAGCCTCCAAAGGTGGTATGGTACGAGTCTGAAATCTATATCCGCCAACGCTATAGGCTCTACAATTCGGAGAAAGGGTAGCCACCTGGGAGGGGAAGGATGAATTATGGACGATATTTGGAGAAGCTCTAAGATAATAATATCCACAGATACTCTCACATTTTATTATAGCTTGTCGAGCCACCAAACAGGGGGAATGGTGAAAGTGGTGGTGCCCAGAGTCCCGGCGGCTTGGTCATACTTAGTTCTTCAACCTTGCCGCCTGATGTTATTCAAATCTCGAGGTGATCCCAATACATAATTTGTGTGAGCGACCGCCAGCGCGATCGATCACCGCTCGAAATCTATTAAGGCGCGCCTTGAACACCTGTCTCCCAAGTAATCACCATGCCTTCATGGCTTTCATCAAGCTTCCTATCTCAGGATGGGATTGGCAAGGCGATTGCTCAGAAAAAGCCCTTGCTACCTTTTATTTTGTAACCCATACAGCCAAGGCGGCGTCCCTTCATCCAAGCACAACCGGCCCGTGCCAAGGAAAGAACCTCGAATTACCCAAACCTGACAGTGGAAATTTGGAGCCTACTTTCTTCGCTCTTATTGGGCTTTTCTTTTCCTTTCAATTTTACCAAACGCGCGAGGGGTGCAAATTGTTGGGAAGAAAAAAACGTCCATATTCAAGACACCTCCTTCTCAGCACCAGTGCCATTCATCAATATATATAACTCCAAATGCCACGCCGGCCCATGGTCTCAGCGGACCCTAGTATATCCCCACCTCCCCACGGAGCTGCTGCCTTCCTAGAGGCGTTTAGCTATACCGATCGCCCTCTATCCGCCTAGGTCACGGCAAGGCCCAATAGTGAGGGTAATAAGAGTGGCGAGGAGAGCGAAGTGAAGAAGGGCAAGGTTAGTTTGAAATTGGGACTAGGGTTCCGAAGGTCTTGACGAAGAATAAACTTTTGCTGGAGACTCAGGGAGGCGGGACTTTAGGGAAGGAGTTTTTACCTTTGCCAGAGAAGATTAAGGGTTAGGCCATCTTTATTCTGTTTGTTTTTTAGGAGTGTAGGTGTTGCACGTGCTCCAATTTTGCGGTCGACAAGAACCTAATTTCTACCAGTCACTAATATTGCCCTGCCCACAGGAGAGGGAGTGGAAGTTAAGAAAGGTGGAGTGGTAGGACTCTGTCTCGAAAGTGCTAGGACAATGTTTCAACTCGGGGGGTGGCTCACGTATCGGTTGATGTTTTACTGCTTGTTCAGGGGAAAGTCATGATACCTCTCCTATTTCTTCCCCTTGTTCTATTCCTTCTGTACTCACTAACTCACTCAACACCACTTTGAATCATACTTGATCATTAATCGCACAATGGGGCATAACGGATAATGGTTTGGTTTCTAATTCATATCACTCACGTCCTAGACCGGCAGTCTGAATCCCAATAGCCATGATCAATAATGATTTTCATGAATGCAAACTTGAAAGCGCGGAAGAATCTAAAAATCAATTTATTCACAAGAATAACAACTAGACCAACTGCGATTCAAGGAGCCCAATTACCACTTCATCGTCTATGATCCTCCTGTGACCAATGCCGCGTGGATTGCGTCTATGACAATGGAACAATCCTCAAGCCATGTCTTCTCCTTCTGCCTCATTGTATGGAACATAACGTCGAAAATATTAGTCTGCGTAAAATGCCCACCCTGATAACGAATCATTTGCCAATGATAGCCCGTCGTTATAAAACCATAGACAACTCCCCCACTGTTGATTGCTCCCATGTCGAGCATGGCGAATAAGTACTGAATCTTGGCTTCGGCAACGGTCGTCCTTTTCGCCTCCATAACAAAGATGAACTTTGTTTTGCCGACTCCGATGAGGTCAACAGTGACCAATTCTTCCAACCCGCCATACTTACCATCAACAGCGGTTATTTTCTTTTCCCTGCGAAGCCGAATTTTGCGTCCCAATTTCATGCTAGAAGCGGCAATGACGGACGCAATGATGGTATAGGCAAGGTCATTGATATTGGCCTCCTTGAAGTCGGCTGTCGAATCGGTGGGTATTCCTTCACAAACCAGGTACTCAAGGATCCTTTCATAAACTTTCCGTTTTATAACAAGCAGCTCATTCTCCAGGAGGCCATTATTTTCCGGATTGGCTTCGGCTAACATCAGCCTTACGGAAATAGCGCATTCCGCGAACTCCTCTAAGAGAAATCCTAACCGTTCCTCCGCCTCGTCCATACTGACCTTTGAGTATGAAACTTCGTACTTATGCGGTATTAGCACTTTCCCCTATATTTAATTGTAGTGTTAGACAGCTGTATGGGATAAATGAAACGTTAAACTCACAGAAGCTGACTCCTCGGTCATCGTGACCTTGACAAATTGCCTCGCGCACGGTGCGGTGAGCTGCTCCTGAGTCTGTGCAATTTTTCTCCTTGTTAGCATCGTTCAAATTTATTAACTAGTGTAGAATTACATAAATAAGGTTGACTTTGGAATAGGCCGCAACCACCCAAAATCTAGCTCACGTGAGTATGAACCATTAGATACTGCATGTTTTGTACATATCCGGAATGACGCTAAAGGGTTGAAAACACCTAGCCTGCTATTGAAGCATATCGCAAACTCGCCTCTTTCACCTGGGGTTGAAGACATTCAGCCTGCGCTGGAACGATGTAGCGAACTGTCCCAGGAGAAATAGGCAAGTTTGCTACATACTTCCATAGCTGGCTCGATGTTCGCAAGCCCTAAGGGTCATTCCGGACTGGCCCAAATAATGCGGTAATCACTTGGTTCACAGCTCACCGATTTGGATAAGCCATGCGGATTATTTATGGAATTCTACAGTAGTCAAAATTGTAGACTTAAGGGTGGGGGGAGGTAACCTCCTTAATCCTGGCCTCTACGGCTTTCATTCTCCTCTTCGGGGTGGGTGTTGGATCTTTTTTCTAAATATATTTTGTAAGTAAAGTTCGCAATCAATTTGAACATTTCAGCTTACCAATGGAGTTATCAACGGAACCGTACCACCTTTGGACATAACCATAGCCGCGGGTTTGGGTTTTGCTTTTGGTGGCTGAAAATTTTGATTTCATCAGCCGCCCATCTTAACTACTGGGAATTAAACTTACCAAACAAACCACAATGGTATGGTGGAGATAGCGATGGCTCAAGCAGCTGTAAGGCTTCATGCATCCCGGATTGAGGTGTACCTTGGTTAGGGAGAGCATCATGAGTAGTGCTGCTTTGTTCCGATCCACATATTAAATTAGTTTCTGATAGTCAATCATATCATCTGAATTGGACTCACCTTATGTTTCACCTTACTTGTCCTTAAGGTTTTTCTTTGGTTGTGGAGGGTGATGCGAAGGGTGGTGAGGGGGAGAGAATGGTTGCCACGGTCGGTTGGATATGGCTTATCCTGAGATTACTAATCCTCACACCACGGTGCACCATCCCTTCCCTGAGGCTCATAGATGATTAGCATAACCAGATAACCAGTACGTGTCGCGCCCTTCATTCGTAGGCAGACACCCGACAGGATCCCCGGCCGTGTTTAGGATTGTGACATCAACGCAGCTGGTCATGTGACATCAAGGACGGGATCCACTACGCTTGAAATTCCCTGATGCCATCTTTGACGTTCGCGACCCTGTCTCGCCCCCACCAGAAACAACCCCATCCAGCTTTGCTGAACTCTATGAATTCGCTGTTAGGCTGTTCGATGATCTCCAATGATAGGTATTTCCCATCCTGATCTTGTTTTCCGCAAGTATTCTAAGCTGGGAACTACGAGAAATTGGATTGCAGTCGGGTCCAGGTTGGAAGGGGCGGCATTTATCAATGGGGTGGTTGAGCGATGTTTGCACTCATTTGTATATTACTTATACATTGTCAAAAAGAAATACCTAGTCCATTACATCTTGTATCATTCGTGTAGCGCATCAGATGATCCCGGTGAAGTAAACAAATATATGGACAGCCTAGAGTAGCGTGCAAAAGACTATTTCGCTAATCTAAATACCAAATTGTACCAGTCATTTCTTTACTCGTATGAATTAAAGTTACACCTCCGGAAAAAAATAACATAGCCACGCCACGCAAGCCGTTCCTTGGAGGAGCAAAAAAATCATTGGTTTTTACCCCGTCTATTATGTGGTAGGGGCGCTACCCCTCATCCCAACGCGAAGGGCTCACGTGAGAGCGCGCCGAAGGATGAGATGGTAAAGATCATTTCCCAGGCCCACCCAATAAGTCAAATCTTACAATGCTTGGTCTAATCTCATCTTACGCAGCCTTAGTATGGCAGTAGCTTCTTAATTCCGGGGCTTGACCCAACAGACTTCCTTCGAACCATTGCCCATGTTTTGGCCTCTTTTAAATAATAACCGGCACCTCCAGCCACCTGATTTCTCTTCCGACTTCCGAAGACGAGCATCGACAAGGTGGCGGATATCCTGTTGAAGACGTAGACCGAAATCCTGATAGAGTGTAGAACCGCCAGAGAGAAGAATATTCTATTAAGTAAAATCCATTAGTCCTGGGCCCAGCATATATATGGATTTCGGTACCTTGTAGAGACCTCTCCCAACGTCAAGAGAAGAGTTTTGGATAACAGTATCCACAACCGTGGGTAAGGGAGTCAATAAATGACTAGAGCAAATTCTGGGATTGAATATTGTAATATCCCGGGTGCCAAGAACCTCGCATATCCCACATCAAGAGTAACTTTCCGACCCCCGTGATGCTACTCAGCAAAGTATTTCTGAAACCTATCTGGCTCACAGTCAAATCTTCAGCGGGCTGGCCGGGAAGGGCATTAATATTTTTCTGGATTGCATTTACGGGGTAAATAGCCGTTATTTCATGGGGGGGGAAGGCCATTCTTGTTTGATTGAGGCCTGGCCCGAAATGGGACTCAAATTGTCTGGCGGTTCGAAAATGGGGTAACGACCGGGGACCCTGCACCAGGTTGGAAAAAAAGGCTTCCGATAACGCAACCATTGGGGGTTAGAAAGGGGGCGGTGTTGAACTCGAGTCTCGTCACGCAACCATCCTCAAATACGATCCTTTTGGCCACCAGGTCGCGAGGAGCAATCATTAGTTTCCGGACGACCATGAAAGCGCCCGTGTCTATTCTCGTGGACAGGCCGAGGATGATGCACTCGGACACGCCTCCGCCAGTGTCGTGCTTCATGGAGAACAGGGTCCCGGATGCGTGGCAGTGGTCTTCTGGAAACGATGTTACCTTCTAGGCGCTCGCAGTCATTTTGGCTAGTCCGAATCGCTTTACCCTTGGAACCCGCCTTTGTGCGTCCTAATGTCGCCGAAGAGTTGATGTGGCGGGGGCGGATGTGAGCGCATGGTGTAGGGTATTTCATCTGCGACTGAGTCCCTGTCCGTTCATCATCACCATTAGTTAAACAGTTTTGAGGCTGATTGGTGAAGGAGAGGGCGTTTGTGCGTTTCATTTATTATACCTCGCAGCCTCAATCCCCAAAACCTCCTCAATCTCCATCATGCTATTTGACTTCGCCGGAGTGCCCACCACGCCATCCATGTTCATGCGGACCTTGAGTCCGTGGCCCTCCAGAGCGATATGGTTCTTCACCGTCTTGTCGTCATGCTTGCCTAGCGCCGTCGCTGGGTTCAGCTATCCCCTCATCGCCATGAGCGGTAGGTCCCGCCTCAGATTCTACACGGGTAGGAAGACTTCCGAATCGTCTTTTTGGGCTCCCTGCGCTTCTCTCCCATCTCGTGCATTATAGATTCTTATCATATTTCTTATCACGCGGCTGTCTTGAAGGGTGGATTTCCGCTTGCATTTTACGACGGTATTTATTATGCCATCGATCGGTAGTTCTAGCTGGAGCTTGCTAATTGTTTGTTGATCTAGGTGCATGCTGACCTAGTTGTTGTCTCGGGAGCAGCTGTCTTCCATGCAGGGAGTTATCTTATGAGGATTAGCAAGTGGAGAGTGGGGGCGAGTGATGTTGTATGAATGTTGAGAGGGAGGGAAACCGACAGCTTCTAAATAAGTCTTTTCAATCCTACCCTTGACAATTTTAGCTGCTCGCTCGTAGTCCTGTATTACCCGCATGCAGGTGATGATATGCGTGTTGATAGCCTTCGAAGCGTTGATGATTTGCTTGTTAAGGAGAGCTCCAAGAGTAACTTTCATGGTGGAAATACAAGAGAAATGGTAATTCTTCAGGGGCATCTGGGTTCCCGGCTCAGCAATCGACTGGGTGCCGGCGGCACCCACAGCGGCCAAGGGCTTAATCTTGGCATGCTAGTATTTCGATAGACAGTGCCGAAGGAATTCCGGAAGTTTTTTTTCTGGGATTTTCATGATGCTGGTTACCGCGTTTACTCGGTGCAGTTTAGTGTGTTAGTGAAGGGTTTACTGGAGGGGGATTGGTGGAGGAGAGGTGCATACCTGAGAAGTAGGAGTCGTACATGTTTATGTAATCTACGTCCGTGTGTTCCTTCTGTGATGGTAGGTTGTATCGTAGCCGCAATGCGCCAAGTTCGTATGCCCTTTCGACGATGTAGTATCAGACGGAGTTGTTGGATCTCTCCCCGACCTCCTGCAAATCGAGGGCTCTGTCTGTTAGATGTTTGTCAGGGATTTCTTTCGCGAGTGGATCGGTTCTGGATAGCTTTTGCTAATGTAAGTCTAAAACTTCATCACAGATTGATACTATGTCTTGTGATGTGAGAACATTGTTGGGGTTACTAAAGGTGACATTCTTTGAACTCAGGAGGGGAAATAAGGCAGCAAATGTATAGAGGAGAATAGCGGACTTACCTCAGAGTGGTAGAATGTTCTGTTGAAGATCACGCTCTGTGAATTTCCCTCCAGAACGACAGGATCAAAATTGTCACCCCAATACTGGAATTGAAAGAAGTCGGATGACCACGTTAGGACAGTGTAATCGCAGGAGGAAGACAAGCACCCCAGGAATTTCGTTAGACAACTCGACATGTAGTGAGTCTCGGGAGTCTCGGGAGTCTCGGGAGTCTCGACCGCAGTATCGACTAGACCTTCACGACTAGATAGTACCTGGAAGAGATTCAGTCGGGGTTAGCCCGGAGTAGCAGCAGTTTCTGACGAAACCTTTTGATTGGGGTTGTTGCGCTAAAGTAGAGGGTTTAAATCATTTCCACATAAATCACTATTTCTCGCTCTCCGGAGGTGTCATTTCAGTGATTTCACTTTCCTGGGGTGTCTTTGCAAATAGTGGTTCAACCTGGATCAGTTGCCACGCAATTCCTGTTGCACCAGCGGGCCCACATTTAGGGGTTGCGCACCGTTCATTACCAAAAGAAAGCAGTCATCCCTCGTGAGCACACGAGCACTCAACCATCTCTTACTCTATCGTCGGACACTCACCTAGCCACTCTCTCATCCACTGATTGTCTCTTTTTGTCTACTACCACGCATCCCGCACAATTATCCCTCAATCCACACAACGCTTCCAAAAACTGCGCTCCACTGCCCGCTGAAGAAGTTCTTTATATACTCGGCCCAGTCTCTATACAGAAGCGATTTCCTCCATCGTCCTATCAACCATTAACTTAACCCATGGCCCTGCTTCTTACCCGAGACGACCAAATTTCACAGGACCTGATCGATGAGCATGATCGGTTTAGGCCCTCGAGCAGCGGATGTATTCAGTTTGAGATTCAAGCTGCCTTAATTCCGGACCAGAACAAGTTCGAATATCAAACCGCGCAGAACCTTGTCAAAACAGTCCAGGGGTTTCTCCGTTCGCTCAGGAACACACAGTATATTCCACGGTATCACCGATGCTGCGGTTCATGTGATAGAAAGGAAGCTACGAGTAGCCGAGATAATGCTCACGGTACACTTCACTTTCGAGAAATCGTTAAACGCAGCAATCCTACGGATAAGACCTGGTTCGGTCCATCATTTTATCGCCTCCAACTTTGCGCATGAGTTCACCCAAAAGATGGCTACCGTTCCTGGCCACGGCGAATACCCAGTTTTGTGCTTTGGTTCAGCTCTTTTCCGGATTCCCGGCGGGCGCAGCAAGGAAGGGGATCAGTCATTTCGGCCGCGCACTCGGAGGGGAGAGGAGGCGTGGCCTTCGGTGATGGTTGAAGTGGGGTATCCGGGGGGAATGAAATTTCTTCGCTTGGATGCAGAGTGGTGGCTCCTGAACTCGCAAGATAAAACACGATTTGTGATTCTCATCAAATTGGAAATGGATCCGTTTGCCCTACACATTGAGTGCTGGATGATGGTTGAGACAGGCCGTCGTCGAACTAGGCATACACCCAACAGGATCCCCAGCTGTGTTCAGGATTTCGACATCAACGCAGCTGGTCAAGTGACCTCAAGGACGGGATCCACTAAGCTTGAAATTCCCTATGATGCCATCTTTGACGTTCGCGACCCTGTCTCGCCCCCACCAGAAACAATCTCATTCAGCTTTGCTGAACTCTCCGGATTCGCCGTCAGGCTGTTCGAAGATCTCGGCTGATAGGTATTTCCCATCCTAATCTTGTATTCCGCGAGTATTCTAAGCTGGGAACCACCCGAAACCGGACCGCGGCCGGGTCCAGGTAGGAACGGGCGGCATTTACAAATGGGGTGGGAGCGACATTTGCACTCATTTGTACTCAGGTATTGTTGAAAACAGCGGAAAACTTTGGGTGGCGAGACAAGGATGAGGAGTGCTGATCGATTAGGAACAATAGAAAAAGTGGGGGTGTCGCAGGATTCCATTAATCTTAGACTGTTGAACTAAGTGACTGTCCACGCATCCATATATTTTATGATATCAAGTTGTATAGGGCAATAATGAAACCAAAGGAGGGGAGGGGATAGGGTGTTTTGGGTAGCTCTTCTGAGTGACACAATAGATTTCACTGCCTACAAGCGCTACCAATTTTATCATGATTTGAACCGTTGAGTTGTACTTGCAAGATACCCACCCCTTCAATCTTGATTTCAGATGTCCGCGAAGACAATAATTTTTCCACTTATACAACCTATCTCGTCACTACAACCCATGACCTTGCTAATCTGTTTTTCCGCCCTTTTCACCATACCCTAGTATTTTCCTTATATCATACTTTGTTTGTTGCTCCAGTCTCTATAAATCCTCTTCCAATTTCCCAAAGCCTGAATCATACATTGCCGCTACCTTAAGAATCAAGGAAATCAACTGAGAAAGAAATAAGAAATGAGTGACGTGGAAGGAAATACATGACTTTGTCCTCCACTTAGCCGTGAGTCTGCCATTTCCACTGCCGGAGGCGTTGGTGGGGTCGCCGCTGCCCTTGCCTGGGGAGATCGTTACCGCTGATGTATCCCTGGTGACAATGAGGGCGCCTTGGTGTCGTATGGGGGAGGGTGGTGGGAAGTCACGAACGCGAGGTGTAGGGAACTCGAGAACGCGAGGTGTAGAAAGGATGGTGTTCTCGTAGTCGAATGGAGTTCCGTGGTAGTATATGTATAGGGGGGTCCACGGACCCGTACTTTCTAAGCTATGACCCCGCGATGGCCCAGCAACCGGATATACCTTTTTCCGCCGCCTCTTTTGACATACTCCCGTTCCCCAAGCTCTCCCGCCTGTGCTTTCCCAATTGGCAACGGGTTGTACCAACCCACTATTAAGGGGTTATCTCGATTTGTCCCAATTCAGATGTGGGCAATAGGGCAAAAGCAAAAGTGTTTCTATCTTGAATATAGGGGTTGTTTTTTCGGCGACAAGGGTTAAACTCATTGTTAGACTGTGCATTGATATAATTATGTCTGTACTCAGGTAGGGACGAAAAATCGGAAAGCTTTCGGTCAGCCCGGCCGAAAAAAACAACGACTGCCAGAGCCTGAAGTAGCGGCGCCCATGCAACCGCCGTGCCGAACTCCGAAGCCGCTCAGGCCACAGCCGCCAGGGGCCCAGGCAAATCCCGCAGATGTCTGAGCGAAGATTCCAGGTTACTCAAAATTTCAATTTGTACAGCATGACCCGCAGATCCCCAGATAGTGGGCAAAAGCGGCCCAACACCGTCCCCGCCCCCCACCAAATATTATGTAGAAAAAAAGAGCGGGGGCCACATCCTAAAACTTGACCAGCAAACAGTCGTTCTATAAGGAAATGTTAGTTCTGAAATATGGAAATAGGTGTTGCTAGAATTGGTCATAAAAAACAACGAAAGCATTTCCGATACTTGGCTCTCTTTCAAACAACAGTCCAACCAAATAATCCTTTTAATATAAAATCCTAGTAGTACTAACTTACCGGGCGCTCTCAGCCAAATTGGTAAGATTCATACAGGAAGAAAAAACACTTTATATCGCAATTGGAATGTGGCAGGGGAGGGAGCCTAACTACACAAGTGGCACTAGTACAGTGTTTCAATAGCAAGAGACCAATTTATGCAGCTACTCACACTTGACGACCCCCCCCCCGCAATTGCTCGTAGTATCATGAATTCAACTTGTCCCTACTGTGGTTTCCTCATCACTCGCACTCCCTCCCTCCATGTAACCCCTCCTCAATACTGGAATACCGAATTCTCGCCTGCACATACATCTCCTTCTCCCCTTCATCTAAGTTTATCTTCCAGTCTCCTAGTCGGCATGTCAGCTTCTTTTCTTTTCCCATGCCACAGGGAGGCAAAAAAACCCGTCCGAAGGAAAGAACCGGGAGAAGATTTTCTTCGGTGCGAGATCCCAAAATACGTGACCGCACAAGCTGTACCGTACTTTAACTTGAACGCTCATCTTGCGCCAAATATGTATCCTATGATATGATGAGGAAAAGGACAGAGAAGGGAACCCTCTAACCTACAACTTGCCCAGTGGGCCATTTTCATAACTAGTTTTCGCTGTGAAATTCTGATATGATATAAGACTTGTTAGAACAGGTCGCCAAAAAAAGATCAAGGGACCTCCGGGGTTATATGCGAGCGATTGAAGGCCTTTGTCCGTCGTCCCCCGAACCAATATTTTCAATGCCCTTCTATCCTCGTGGAGTAGCCGAGCAGTTGTTATTAGGGGTTACTCCCGAATGTTCCCCCGAGCTGGGAAATTTCCTTTTGGGGGCCTTCCTTCCTTCCTTCCTCCCGTGGGCGGTGGGCCTTTTGGCTTGGGTTCGAGTGTGATAAGAGAGTATAGTTGGGCAACATGGGTATGCTCTCGTATGTATCATACCAGTATCGTATCATAGCATAAATGATGGTTTCTCGGCGCCGTCTCCCCGCTTCCGGGCAAACTTCCCGAGATGCACCTCGAAGGGGGCACTTTTACGAACACTTGTACGACAACAACGAATGACCACTCATGAATCCTAAGCAGAACAACCCTAAAGAACCCTCGGGGCGGCGGGGCGACGAGAGGGATGAGGGGATGAAGAGTGGGGGATTTAGTGAAAACAGAATACAACCCCCGACCCTCCTCAATTATTAGGAACAGAAAAGCATCGACAATTTCCCAACCCAGACCACCACCACCACCACCACCACCACCCCCGGGAAAAAGCTGGTGCCACCGCGGCGACAATAAGGATGACGACGATAACACCAACAACCCCATTACCACCACCCCTCGAGACAATAATATTCTCCCTGGTGGAACATACCCCTCCGCCTACTCACACCCATGCAAACACTGCACTACAGAGCCTCCGAGCGTGCTAATCACCACGTCGAAGGTCTTCTCGGCAATGCTAAGCCCCACCTCCCCCTTCTCCGAACCCCAGCGCTTCAACAATTGCCCCCACTCCTCGAGGGATCCATTCGTCCTAAGGCTCCACGACGACCACCCCGTGGCGCTCTGGATCCTGTTGAAAGCCTTACACAATCACCCGTTCGTTCCCCGGTTGCTGTCGTCCAAGCAGCTGGTCATGATGGCCGTCGTAGTGGACAAGTAAGACTGCTCGCAGGCGACGAGGACGTACGGATGTACAGCGACAGGTGGATGAAGGACTGGACGACCCTGTCCGAGAAGCCGGGGTACAAGCAGCGGCTATTCGTGGCGTGGGTGTGGAGCATGGAGAAAACTTTCGGAAACCTGTTTCGGAAGGCAGTAGTGGAGGCGTGTGTCCGGAGGATTGGGGGAGGTATGGATAAAGTTCCGATCTTTAAGGAGAGGGAGGGCAGAGGTGGGTTTGGGGAGCTGGTGCCCGAGCCCGTGTTGAGCTGTACCCATCCCCAACTAGTCAGCCACCCAGCCAGCTTCCAACCCGGCTTATGATGGTGTAGGCTAACGCAGTGTTCCCAACGCCCTAGCGGTGACGTGATACCCTCGACAAGCGACATGGTAGAAAAAGCCGGCGAGGCTAAGGAAGCAACATCCAGGGGAGCCGGCGGAGGCATTAGCCCTGCAGATGTGAGGATGGAGAAGAATATGGTTACCAGTGCGAATGAGAGGGAGAGCAGCGCCGGGAGTGACGGCAGATTAATGGGGATGGGGCACTGGCTGCTGGCAATAATGCTGTTTGGAGACTTTGATTCTGTGATCGGAGGGGTGGTGGGGCGGTGTGGGGGCAGTGAGTGGGGGGGATTGCATTGTATGAGCAAGGCTTGAGATGGCACAGCAGTTGCATTTGTTGGTTTGGTTGTTTGGCTTTTTAACTTACCTGATGCTTGTGGTATAATTAGTCTTTCTTGTTTATAATGAGCGCTTTGTTTTTTTTAGCCTGGTTGTTAGTTTTCCCTGCATGTCCTTCTTCTTATAAATTATCACCTGTAGCCGATATCGTAGAATCTCCAAGAATTGAACTATGTGCCATATAGTAAAAAACTCCATGCCTCGGAAAAAGGCGGAAATCGTGGCAAAAAAAGAGCTGCTTGCCTCAGCCCCTCTGAGACATGGAAAAACGAAAAAACACCAGACCTTACCAGAGGAGGCATCTCCAAAGACATACACATAGTTCAATTATTTGAGATTATACAGTATGTTGCATACCAGGGGTAGAAGAAAGCACATTCTTCGCGGAGACACGACGGGAATAACGGCTCTCATATCCGGCCAGTGAGATTCCGGTGCCACTTCCACCGCATGTGAATGGATCCCAACCACCGCTCGCCCCCCCTTCCACGCAAAATATCCATAGAACAACGATCCGTATGCCGACCCGGAACCCTGTCGCGCGACCTTGGAACACTCAGTCAGTGACTCAGGCAGCTCATACAAATCTACAATGGGCCCCAACTAAGGCTGGGAAGCCAGCAGCGTTGGACACAAGTCCTGCTACAGTAGGGAAGTTGTCCTCTGAGATGGCGTGAACTCAGTACTCGCTCAGCTTAGGTAGGGACAGGTTGGCGTCCGCGAGGTTCTTTCTCAAAACTTCGACTTCGCAGAAGTAGGCGGTTTGCCCAGCCCGGCGACGTTCAGAGCCTCACCGTTTAGCCAAAGGGAAATTCTCTGTGAAGGTGCTGCTGCAGGCCGCAGTTGTGTGGGTTCTTAGGTCGCCATGGGAGAGACAGGAGTTGGTGGCGAGATTGAGCTTTGTGTGGTAGTTGCCTCATTACCTATTTAAGAATATGTTAAATAGAGGATCGTTCGATCTTAGAGTTATAGGAGCAAGGAATGGGGAAGAGGAAACTCTGGCGGGGGCCAGATGAAGCTGAGTCGGGGGATAGAGGGGTAAAAACACACTTGACGACACTAATGTTGATGGGGGCGGTAGTACTCGCAGAGTAGCCCTTCTTATTGACAATAATTTATTCTCGTGACCTTTTGGCAAAAGTGGCGAAGAAAGAAAAATAACAACTCAGGAGGAAATTGACAGTCTTTTCAATCGGGAGGTGAAATAACACCCACGGGGCCGTGATAACCAACCAGCAATGTCACGCCAGGCGGGTAAGTCTCAAACCCTCAAACCTTCTCCATCAGGCTTTGTTATCGGGAGAAACCTCCCCTCTCGTTCGAGCGGAAACGTTTTTGTTTCAATGCCACACTCTTCCCACAAACCCCACCAAAAATGCCCAGGTTAGAAAATCTCAACCTCGCCGCCGCCGCTACTGGGACAGACGCATGTCCGGTACCTCACTCCTCACGTTCAACATGGCTGCCCTCGACGAAACCCTTAACCTCCTGGGACTGACTGAAAATAGACTAGACGCTCCCAGCTGGACATCTTAAGGCCCCTAATTTAAAGCTCAGTCAACTAGGAGTTGTCGAAATTCCTACGAGGGAACATGGAGGCGTCAAATTCGGAGCGCGATCCACTGTATCAAGGCCTTGTGAGTGGAAATTGAATATATTACTCGGAGGAGATGTTCTTCAAGGCGATGAAGCGTAAAGACTGTGGTCCGAGGTCTGAGGATATGCGCGCGATCGTTCCGCTATATAACCCTGTTAACAAGAGCGTGCGGAATGAGATTAAGCAATGGGAGGCTGGTAGGGGTTCTGGGAAGTTTATTTCTAGCTCTAGCCACTCGACCTTGAGCATTCGCTGATGTTTTGTGAGCTTAGAGATGTGGTGGGCCAATGCTTGCAACTTTCTCCGGGGACTCACAAAAACTGACCCACAAAGCCCGGCTCATGATCCTATTACGGTAGCGACTTCCCCCCTCGTTTATGCTTCAACTAACGCCAACTAGCTACCAAGCGCCATGACTGGACCGTTGAACCGGTGCGGGAAGACGGACTCCTATTTATTTCTGCAATGGAAAGCCTGACCCGAAATTGGCAGAAGCGGTGGGTTTTTGCCTAGAAATCTGTCCGAAATTATCGTCGAAGGGTGCACGAATGAGGATGTAGTGGTTAGCAAGGTCGTTCCTTTGAAACGGTGTTGTAGGAAGTCTTCTGGTGCTAGTGAGCGGGAAATTAGACTCAGAAAAAAATGAAAATGAAAGGAAAAAAATACAACCTCTGAATTTTTTCCACTGATGGCCGAAGTACAAACGGGAATTGTTTTGGCAAGTTGGCGGAATTGCAAAAATAATGTACTGTAGGATAAGGAGATCCAGGGGGGGGAGGCAGAGGAGACGGTACAGCGGGGTGAAGTGAGGTGGTTGAAGTGAATGGAAGTGATGGGAAGGAAAAAGGAAAAATACGAGGGGGATGAGGCATAGTAAAGGTGGAAGGACAAGGGAGAGCTATCGAAAAATAAATTAGTGGAGAATAGATTTAATGATGGGCCAAAAATATTGTACTGAGTGAGGCATTTTGAGTAGTTCGTTTAAACGAGAGTAATTCGTATTGAAGTGATTAAAGTGCTGTAAGGTAGCTTAAGCAAAGAGAGGAAAGAAAAGGAGAAAGGCAAATTTTGTGTCCCATGGGTGTATAGACGCACTGCGGCGTGCCGGAGCATTTCGAACATGGAGAGCAGGGCAGAGGGGACAAGATAAGTGATACTTCATGATTTAGCCTTGGTCTTTCCACGAATTATCTTTTGTGAATATCATGAGCCAGGAGTTATATAATTTCACAAAAAATGCTTTTATGAATAATGGAACTTGAATAAAGCAGTGAGAGACCATTGTTGATATCAAATTTTCTCTGTTTCTAATTGTTCATTGATAACACCTTGTGTTGTCCGGTGCATAAGAATTGTAACTTTGGTGGTGTAGTTTGTTAAACACCATATTACCATTGAAAAATAACCAGTTCTCCCCTCCCCTAATCCTAACTAGGCACTTTTGTGAGGGCCGAGCAATATCCTCTCATAGACCAAGCAATTATATAAAGAGCGTGATAGGACAATGTGGGCGACAGGATAATTTCCCATATAGCAAATCTAGTTACAACAATGAAGAGTAAATCCTGTTTACTTACTAATACCCTTAGAGATACAACATTGCCTTGTTCGAGACATTGTCCAAAGTACTAATTACTGCTATGTATTTATATTATTTTATATTATTTTTGTTTGTTGATGTTGAGGTGGTTGAATGTATTGAGGTTGTCATCACCGGGTAAATTGTGTGTTTCTTGTCATTGTCGTTCTCCTCTTAATTTTGTCCACGCACAATAGTTGAGTTGTAGGAGGCTGGCGACAAAAGTCACTGGCAGAATAGCATGTACCGCTCAAACTAGTCTACCTCGGACTCTTCATTTAATGCATTCTAAAGCTGAAATAAGAAAGAAAAATTCATATTATGGCCCAAAATTCCATCGAATATCTCCTCAACTGCTCACAGAGCTTTAGAGTCACTCGCTGCTTTCACATGTAATATTGTAAGTTCAAGTTGAAAACAGCACCAAGCCTTGCCAATTCCCATACAAAATAGTCAAAAATTGCGCCAAGACCAATGTACCAACCATTACTCCCTTGATAGTTCCTCAGCCAGTTTAGATACAGAGTTCAAAAGGGGTAGGGAGCAGAACTTAGGGAATTATATCACATGTGGAACATTTGGTTTTGATAGCTTTACTAGATCAGTTGTGGGAAGGTCGTGAATATGGCTGTTTGCAGTGGAAAACCCTCATCTACCGGTGATTTTTGTCGCCAACCTCGTACTAGAACTCTTGCATGTTTTTCCTCCGGTGTATCTTTCCAAATTATTAGAAATGGGTGGAAAAAACCAATTGTATGGGTTGGGGAAACACAGGGGATTCTTTTAAAATCAGCTTCTATTGGGGGCGGGTGTATAACAAAACAGGCCCAAATAGCTCAAAATTTTTTTTTTCCCTGATCCACCCTAGCTAAAGCCTCCTCCTTTCACCCTCTTATTTTTTTACCCCATATTTTCCTCCTCCACCTTGGCGGCAAGGTACTGCTCCATCTAAACCAGTAATGTCAGTATTATATTATCAAGTAGTGATTTAATAAAACTTACTACCGCGCGCAGTGCGCCTCCGAGGTCTCCAGCCAGTGTTCGCAGCCGTCCGGGGGCCCGGCGGGGCCCCGCGGGGGGACTGCCAAGAGCCCCAGACGGGACGGGACGGCTAGCTGTAGTCCGTCCGGGGGCGCTTTAAGGGCAGGACCGCCGTCTTCAGGCAGGACGGCGGGCCCTACAGGGTGAGACATGTTAGTGCAGGGCAGGGGAATGGATGGCAGGGGACGGCCGGGGACAGGTGAGGACGGCTGGAGATGAGTGCGGACGGCCGGGGACGGCACGAATGATGTCTCATGATTCTATATGATTGGTTCGGAGGTGCATTATTTCAACTTCGGCTAGTACCGGAGGTCCAAGTGCTGGACTACAGTCCCCTATAGTCCGTTCGGTCCTAACCTTCCCGGGCGTAGTCCGTCCTAGCACCCCAAAAAAGACGGACTATCAGCCGTAGTCCGTCCCGTCCTACTCCGAAGACGGACGGACTGGACGACTGAGAACACTGTCTCCAGCGAAAAAAATCCCAGCCAAGTTTGGCTATGTAGCCTGCTCCCTAAAACACATGGCATTAGAACTGAGAACCAAAATCCATAATAGATAACGTACCCCCGTAAAGCCAACCACTGCAATCAACACAGCTTTCATCTCCCATTTCATAATAAAAACAGTTTTGTCGAGACTAGTGACCATATCGGAGAGACCGGTAACCTTTGTGGAGAGACCAGTGAACTCATTGGAGAGACCGGTAACCTTTGTGGAGAGACCAGTGACCTTATCGGAGAGACCGGTAACCTTTGTGGAGAGACCAGACCAGTGACCGTATCGGAGAAACTGCTAACCTTTGTGGACAGCGGACGGAATTCCTATCACTGGAGTAAGCGAAATGTAAACTAGAGTCAGCATATGTGGGGGAGAAACCCCCTTCAAGCCGTGAAAATCATCTTTCAAGCCATCCATCTTTCCCGTGAACCCCCCGAATTCCTATTATCATACCAGAGTGAGCCAACATTAAAAAAAACGAAAGAAACAACGGAAGGGAAAAGAAAAAAGGAAAAACAGAAGCAGGGAAGAAAAAGAAAAAGAGAGAAAAGAAAAAAAGAAAAAAGGTGTAGGGAAAACAAACATGGTTCATTCTTTTCATGCTCGACCTGAGCCCGCGGATCTGGGAACCAAATTCCTTATTACTAAAGTAAGCAAACTGCAAACTAGAATAAGAAGGTATGGGAAAGAAACCCGTCTCAAAATCTTAACAGCTGCGTCGATTCCGGGGGAACGGTCTGACTATGAGCGTAATTGTTAGTAAGTTAGAATTGATATAGGGGATTACATACCAATTGGCTCTTATGGGTTGCTGGGCCGGAGTGGGTGATTGGAAGGTGAGGAACTTGGCTGGAGGATTGGCGGGCGAAGTTACGCTGGTGAAGAGCAAGGCGGGCAGCAAGCAAAGCTCTGGCCATGCTGAAGGAATGAGAGGGATGGGGATAGGGGAATCGGTATGTCGAAATGAAAGAGAGAGAGATGATGTGTAAAAAGGAGAAGGGGAGAGGAGAATAGGGCTTCCCATATATACAGGTGCGGCGAAATATAAAATCACGTGCCTCCGATAAGGTGGCTCTAGCTCCCTGAACCCTGATCTTATCTAGCACGGGAAGGAACTAGCCGTTTATCAGAGACGTATGATATGCTTAAAGTTCGGTTAGTTAAGCTAGGAGATGCTGAATTTTCGTGGTGGGGTAAACAATTGCAGCCCACCCTAACCCAGGCTGCAGCAAGCAAAGAGCGTAGCTATTTTTCAAGTTCGCTTGTTGCAACAGTAAACAGATTTCACGGAGCTAGTGATTCCTAACTTTGAGTTGCTAAATCCATGTATTATGTTGTGGTGTAGTTGGTTGAACACGAGTCTAACACACTGGTGGTCCCTGGCTCGAGCCCGGGCGAAACCATGTTTTTTTTTTACTCTCATAATATTTTTTCCATTCTCACATCTTATCCTGCACTACACCCAATCGGCTGTTGGTCCCTGGAGATGATTAGGCAACTATTTAACCAGGGCACCCGACATCTAGACCATACCCACAAACGAAACAGTGTGTCAATTTTCTAAGTATTAGGACATCGTAACTCCAAAATTAGAATATCTCCTCAAGCGTGACACCCCGGGCCCACTTACTCCCAAATTTCACACCAAATTGTGACAAAGATTTGGTAGTCCCCTAGACCACCCTAGAAACTATCAAATATACATAAGATCCACCCCCCTTTTTTTCTCCATCCGGCCACACTGTCCACCAGTGTTCCCAACGGGCCAGGCCGATGGTAGGCCGGCCTATAGGCCGTAGGCCGGGCTAAGGCAGGCCGCTCCGGAAGACAGCCTAGGCCAATATAGGCCGAATTCGATCGGCCTACAAAAGCCTATCAGGCCTGATAGGCGCCTATAGGCCCGGAGATTAGCGTTGAGAACAGATTGCGTTAAGGGTATTCAACCCCCCACCCCTCCACTCTTTCGAGTTTATCGCCTGTGATTTTTTTCCTCCTTTACTTTCGGCTATTATGATACCTCTTAATTAATCACAAAACGAGTGATACTCAACCAACACAATAAAGCCTTAGAAATTTACCTCTAGGGCCACGAGCACAACCCTATCATATCATCATGCCCCCTTATTTTGCAGGAACTACTGTAAATCCCCAAGCGAATAAAGTGAAACTGTTGTATTTTCAATGTTATTTTGTAAACTATTTACAGACAACCTCTCTTATTGATGCCTTCGAAATACGGTAAAAACTTGAATAATTGGACGGTGTGCTATGAAGTCCAGAATTCCGTTCTCCGGAAAGGGGGCAAAAAACACAGCAAAAACACGGCCCCTTTCCAGCCGCTCGCTATGAGTGGGTCGGCCGAAGCCGTATAGGCCGGCCGAGGCTATATAGGCCAGGCCGGCCTATCAGGCAGCCGGGAAAAAGCCTATATGGCCTATAGGCGGGCCCGGCCAGGCCAGGCTCAGGCTTAACCAGGCCTGCAGGCTCGGGCCAGGCTAGATCCGAGAGAATTTGGACAGGCCGGGCCCGGCTTTACCGAAGCCTGGCCGGCCTGGCCCGTTGGGAACACTGCTGTCCACCCACCACGATTTTGGTATTGCATCCTCACTTTCTAAGTGCTCTTATTCCCCTGAGCCCCCTCTCGTTCCCCCTTCCTCCAGGCTCTCTTAATACTATCATCCATACCCAAGTTCTTTCTCAAATTCACATCTCCCCAGATACCAAGCAACTCTTGAACGCCCTAATGCATCAAGCCGTGACTCTAGTACTGTTTAATAGTGCCTTCCATACAGGCAGCAGTCCCTTTAAGCCCAAGCTCAAGTGTAGCGTTACCGGAACCCCACGGGTTGGAATCATACACTGTGTTCGCGAGCCCTACCCACAGAGGGGGTGATCGGGTAACCTAAGACCAATTGAACCGGCGCACCATCACGATTGTCCTTGTCGCCGAGAGCGATGGACTAATGTTGCAGGAAAGTCTTCTAGCCTGAGTAAGTGGCCAAAAAGGGAGTAGGAAGCAAACCGCCGGAAGAGCCCATATTTAATATGGGCCCTGTCTTTCTAGAAGCGGTGCCCGGAGCAACCATTTGAGTAACTTTGAGTAACTTTGAGAGTACCATCAATACTGATGCTGATTATCAGGTCCATCTCCTTCCCGGGCGCCTCCAGGAAAGGAGTACTGGTATCGTGGCTTTTTCCAACATTGTTAATCAGAATCGCGATATGCAGATCGCCCACCAAGCCCGCCAAGCGCTTGTAGCGCGCCGAGTGATTCCTTGCAATGCCATGGCCAAAGCCTTGGTTTGGATACCGGAGTACTTGGATTCGATTTCCTGAGCTAGGGTGGCGAGTTTCGATTGGGTGGGGGAGACCAGAACTACGTCGAATCACTTGTCGGCGATCACCAACGAGAATTCCTTCATAATTCCATCCGAGGAGCCCGTAGTGAGTGTCCACGACCCTTTTAGCCCGGGTTTATGCAGCTATAATCACAAGTGAGTCAGTATGCTACCTAACCTCCCGCATGTTGCGGGAGTAATACACATTTGTCGAACAAAGAATGAGCGAGCTCGAGAAAGAAGTGAATATTTTGAGCAAAACGTTGAGAACAGTGAGAGCACCTAATAGAGCAAGACTGGAGAGTCCAATCGGACCTGCAAAGGACGCGATTTGGTAATAAATGCGCCGGAGAAAGTAATGGGGTTGGTGCTCCGCAGCAACCTCGAAATTGGGGTCTATTGAGTAGCCGTAGGGGAGAAGTGTCTCCTTTTTTTGAAGGGAGCTCAGCCGCCTTGCGCGTTGTGAGAATTTCCAACCCAATATTAACAGTTCGACGACCGGTTGTCTCAACTATCATCCAGCACTCAATGTGTAGGGCGAAAGGATCCCTTCCAATTTGATGAGAATCACAAATCGTGTTTTATCGTCAGAGTTCAGGAGCCACCACTCTGCATCCAAGCGAAGAAATTTCAATACCCCCGGATACCCAACTTCAATCATCACCGAAGGCCACGCCTCCTCTCCCCTCCGAGTGCGCGGTCGAAATGACTGATCCCCTTCCTTGCTACGCCCGCCGGGAGTCCCGCATAGAGTTGAACCAAAGCACGCAACTGGGTATTCGCCGTGGCCATGAATTGCATGCATCTTTCGGGTGAACTCATACGCAAAGGTGGAGGCGATCATATGATGGGCCGAACCAGGCCTTATCCCTAGGATTGCTCCGTCTAACAATTTCTCGAATGTGAAGTGTACCGTACGCATTATCTCGGCAGCTCGTAGGTTCCTTTCTATCACCTCAACCTCAGCATCCGAGATACGGTGGAAATATACTGTGTATTCCTGAGCAGACTCCGAATCGACAAACTCCTGGACCGTCCTGGCCGGCTCCCGCGCGGATTGATATTTGAACTTCCGGACAAATGTAACAGAATTCCTCTTTGTTCTGCTCAGCGCTCTCTGGGCTGTAGTCGGGCTCGGGCCGGTCAAGGAGGAGCGACCGAACAAACTCTGTTATAACCCCCGGCAATAGGCAAGGACTTGGTCGATGATCAGATGACATGGCCCTCAGCAACCGGAATAACCTCTGTAACACTGTTTCCTGAGTCAACAATAGTACCACTCAAGTTCCGGTCCTGAACCTTCCTACTGGTCCAACTCGCAACAAATGCCAGTACCGCCAAAGCAATATATAATCCGGCACAGGCACAATTGAAGGTGTCGACCATGATCTCGGCCAAGCCTCGCAATGGGCCGGCCCATACCCGGCCCAAACCATGGTGGGCCCGACCCGAACCCGACCCGACCCGAAAAAGCCCGGGCCGCCCAAACAGCCCAAACTATTCAAGTGCAGGGATTAAGTCAATTCTATTTAAACATGCCAATTATTTTAACTTTAGTAGTGGAATAAACGTTGGTTACCATAACGTGAATGATGGATAATAACCACAGTAGTAGAAAATTGTGCCGAGGGAGTGGAATATTATCGAGGAGCATAGAAGTGTGGTGGGCGGTCACACTGGGGCACGTGCAGATAAATAGGGCTGAACATGTATAAGCAGAGTTTTCACTACTTAAGTGATCTTTAACTAACTACTTCCAAAGAAATAACAACAACGAAGGCCTGCGGTAACATCAACATTGGTATCCTCGGAAGAGTGCTGGACTGTAGTCCTCCCTCTGGTTGAATAGTATTAGTCTAAAATCTTAATGAAAGAGGTTCCTCAATGGAGATGACTTGCGAAGAATCAAAGTTCAGCAACGCGATGGGGATGAAAAGGGGTAATAGAACATGCGAGGCTGAAAATTTCTCAACAAAATAATAGCTTGGGGATGACGCAAGTTCTGGGGTTCACTGCACTTTTGAAAGATGTGAGTGATATCTTGTGATTTGAGAAACAAAAGTGACAATTCTTCGGGCTTTATTTCGGGCTTTTTTGGGCTACCCGGGCTTGCCACTTGGGCGGCCCGACCCGGCCCAAACCCCTTGACACCCGGCCCGGCCCAACCCGACTCGATCTCAGCCCGGGCCGGCCCAATCAGCCCGAGCCCAATTGCGAGGCTTGATCTCGGCTGTGTTTTCACGAGATTCTGGAGGATTTAGCGGCTTTCAAGGCCCAGGTCAGTTCACAGCCCATGCAGACATTTCTAGGGCGATGATTACAGGTTCGGTGAGAAGGACGCAGTGATCTTCCGGCTCGACTTGAAGGTATTTGAAAATCGAGTCGTGCCAAAAACGCTCCATATGGTCCTATAACAATGGTCAGAATTCCTAGTTGCCCCTTGTTTCAAGGCAATTGGATAGATATCATGCCCAATCGGCAACTTGACCATCGCTTATCGGGTGATGGTCGCTATAGCCTATCACCAGTTGTCAGCTATTCCCTTTATTGAAATTTAAGAGTCTGGAACCTAGGGCAACACTGCACCGCAACTGGGATATGAAGAGTAGTCACCCGTACCTGGTGGAAGTGGTCGCGCCGATCCTTCACCTCCAATAAAGTAATCCAGGTTCCCAGCACCCCTTTTAGCACCCAAATGATGGCGAATCGTTCCAGTAAAGCCTGTAAACCACGTTCCAGTATGCCGAGACAGCAAACCTGATGGTGCGGATCAGGGTGCTCACCTAATTTGGAATAACCAGTCCCGCTATGATAGCCATGTTAGCAAAAGGGTATAAAAAAGAAAGAAAGAGAGAGAGAGAGAGAGAGAGACGAAGAGTTGACAGGAGGGAAACGGTGCGAAATTGGCAACGGCCGTTTCCCCGGATCAAACTGTTTCCCAACGGAATGGTTGCACTTGCCCTAAACAGGCTCTTAGCTTATTGCCTATTCTAGGTATCGGCAGAGTATTTTCCCCCATAATTATTATACAAAGAAATGCCGGGAAACACGCTTGTAAATGTTAATCATTTAGTTACCCTATGTATGTCGTCCAACTTAAAATACCTGCCGAGTATCCCTTAGTCTACTGGGACAGAGTAAGATCTCTCTCGCGCATTAGCGTCGTGGTTCTGGACTATTGTATACAATAGTTTTGAGTAAATAGGCCTCAGATTAGATTTAGATATCACTCGAATGCCAAGAGACTAGCTGCGGCGCTATGCATGAGAGAGATTTTACTCTGTCTCAGTAGAGTACTGTATGCGATGCTGCACAAAGCCATATCCATGCGAGTACCCGAACCACCACCACTTAAGACAATTGTGTCTACTCGAGTAAACAGAGAACCCTCTCGCTCCAGCATCGTATGTCACCCACAGGCGTAGAATAGGCACCGCAACTCCCTAAGACGGGGAGCCTGTAGCAGAATGGTTCCTAGTTATTCCTGAGATATGATACGGGTACGGTATCCCAGAGCAGGTTCTGAATCTCTCAAATGCATACTCGTGCGAAAGTTGTGGTTCAAGCACAGCCCACAATTGCTCGCAGGCTCGCGACCGTGGGCACTCTAAAGAGTGCCTGACAGCCTAACTCAAATTTACCCCTTAGCGCGAAATTGTGGCTTATCATGTCGTGCAATAGTGAATTTGTGGCTCAATACAACCCAGTGGTTCGACACAGCTTTCTGATTCGATGTATCATAACAATATTGCTTAAAGAATATTTAAGATAATAATTAAGTGACAAGGGCAGTTTCAGGAATTGATTTGAATGAGAACATTATTATATTTAATATATTTTTTAGGTCACATTGAGCTACAAAGCGGCGCTGAGCCACAAATTTACTGTTGTATGATAAGCCACAATTTTACCTTGAGCTGTAAATTTGCGTTGAGTTGCCAGGCAGCAATTGTGTGCTTGAGCCACAACCTTTCCATGAGAAGCGTGAATCACTTCCAAAACAATAGCTCCCCACAACAAACTCACCCCAAAAATCATTACCACACAACTGATATCATACATCATAATGCCTTCCACGCCAAGTCATCCGCAAGTTTAGGTAACGTAATTGGCTAAACCAGTATTTGGATGGATGACTCGCTATGCCGGGCCCTCGCTCTGGCGTGGAAGACCCTTAATTTCTTGTTCTTTTCATTATTATGGGAGGACTTCCCGTAGGAATCTGGAAGAGTTTTAGAGAGGAGCGGTCCTGGCATATTTTCACGCTAAAATCTAGAAAATAAACTTCTAAATTTTCTAAAAATCTGGACCTCCACCCGCCCCCCAGGTCGGGTTTGAAAGCGCTCAGAATATGAAAGTTTGCACCCAGTTGATTAACAGGCCCTAAGGCTGCAATTCTCGACACATTTGGCCCCAGTTCTCAATGCACAAAATGAGGAACTAACAAGATACTGCAGGACACATTCCTATGAAAAATAACAGCTTAGTTGTATCTATTATTTTCCATCTGTGTGGCTTCATTTTTCAACAATGATCATAATCTAGAAATTTGGAAAAGCATTTTTTCTGAGAACAGCTTGCAACCCAGATTCTTGCACCAAGCTCCAGAATTTTCCAGATTCCTACGGGAAGACATCTATTAAGGCTGATAGTAATTTTTATTTCTGATAAACAGGTTGCCTTCTTTTCCAGACACCTCATCTAACTTGAAATATGTTGTTCCAGCTGTTGTATCGTAGCGCTATTGGCGGGCTGGTTCGGAAGAGCATCAATCTTTTTCAGGATGGGATTTAAGAGGCAAATCGCCCTTATTTTATGGATGGGGGAGGTGACTATTGTTTGAGGTTTGGAGGATATGAAAAGGGATTGAAATTGTCTGGTGGTTCGAATATGGGGTAACGACCGCGGCACTCTGCCCTAGGGGCGAAAAATGGCTTTCGATAATGCAACCAGGGGGTTAGAAAGGGGGGGTGTTGAATTCGAGTGTCGTCACATAACACTCCTCTAACACGATCCTTTTGGCCACCAGATCACGAGGATTCATCATTAGCCACCAGACGACCATGAAAGCATGCGTGCCTATTCGCGTGGACTGGCCAAGTAAGTTGCACTCGGAAAGGTGATGCACTCGGACACGCCTCCGCCAGCGGCGTTCTTCATGGAGCACCCGGTCTCGGATGCGTGTCAGGTGGTATTATTGACACGATGTTACCTTCTGGGCGCTCTCACTCATTTTGGCTAGTCCAATTCGCGTGGCCCTTGGAACCCCGCCTTTGTGTGTCCTTATTAGTGTTCGTTACGGGGCGGGGCGGGGCGGGTTTTCACTCGCCAGACCCCGCCCTTACACGGGGCCGGGGGGGGTATGTTTCGGGTAATCCCCGCCCTGCCCCCGTCAGGGGCCCACCCGCACTCATTCCCTGGACGGGGCCCCGTTTGTTACCACCTATTTTTAACGGGGACCCGTCTGGGGTATGGGTGGGGCGGGGGCCTGAGCGGGGACAGGGGCAGGGAATGCCGAAAAAGACACCCCGCCCCAGGCCGTTGAGTGGGGCGGGGCGGGGAAAAGGGCCGGGGGCCCGCGTTTTTCGGGGCCCCGTCCGCCCCGTAACGAACTCTAGTCCTTATGTCGCCGAAGAGTTGCATGTGGCGGGGGTAGATGTGAGCGCATGGTGTAGGGTATTTCATCTACGACTGAGTCCCTGTCCGTTCATCACTATTAGTTACACTGTTTAGAGGCTGATTGGTGAACGAGGGGGCGTTTGTGCATTTCAGTTATTATACCTCGCAGCCTCAATCCCCAAAACCTCCTTAATCTCCATCATGCTATTTGACTTCGCCGCAGTGCCCACCACGCCATCCATGTTCATGCAGATCCCGAGTCCGTGGCACTCCAGAGTGATTTGGTTCTTCCCCGTCTTGTCGTCATGCTTGCCTGCCGCCGTCGCTGGGTTCAGCTATCCCCTCATCGCTATGAGCGGTAGCTCCCGCCTTAGATGCTATACGGCTAGGGGGACTACCGAATGGTCTTTTTTGCACTCCTTGCCCTTCTCTCCCATCTCGTGCATTATAGATTCTTATTCTATTCCTTATCGCACGGAGGTCTTGAAGTGTGAATTTCCGCCTGCCTTTTATTACGCTATTTATGATGCCATCGCTCGTTAGGCGTATGATGACTTAGTTGTCGTCTCGGGAGCAGATGTCTTCGATGCAGGGGATTATCCCGTGAGGTTTTCATCGTGGGGGGTGGGCGAGTGATCTTGTATGAATGCACAGGGGAGGGAAACCGATAGCTTCTAAATAAGTCTTTTCAATCCTACCCTTGACAATTTTAGCAGCTCGCTTGTGGTTCTGTGTTACCGGCATGCAGGTGATGATAGGCGTGTTGATAACCTTGGAAGCGTTGATGATTTGCCTGATGAAGGGAACTCCCAGAGTAAGTTTCATGGAGGCAATACTAGTGAAATGGTAATTCTTCAGAGCCACTTGGGTTCCCCGCTCAGCACTGGAATGGGTGCCGGCGGCACCCACAGCGGACAAGGGCTCTATCTTGGCATGCTAGTATTTTGATAGACGGTGCTGAAGGAATTCCGGAAGTTTTTTTTCTGGGATCTTCATGATGCTGGTTACCACGTTTACTCGGTGCGGTTTAGTGTGTTAGTAAAATGTTTACTGGAGGGCGGATTGGTGGAGGAGAGGTGCGTACCTGAGAAGTAGGAGTCGTACACGTTTATGTAATCTACGTCCGTGTGTTCTTTGTGTGATGGTAGTTTGTATCGTAGCCGCAATGCCCCAAGGTTGTGTGCCCTTTCGACGATGTAGTATCAGACGGAGTTGTTGGATCTCTCCCTGACCTCCTGCAAATCGCGGGCTCTGTCTGTTAGATGTTTGTCCAGGATTTCTTTTCCGAGTGGATCGGTTCTGGATAGTTTTTGCTGATGTAAGTCTAAAACTTCATCACAGATTGATACTATGTCTTGTGATGTTAGAACATTGTTGGGGTTACTAAAGGTGACATTCTTTGAACGCAGGAGGGGAAATAAGGCAGCAAATGTATGGAGGAGAACAGCGGACTTACCTCAGAGTGGTAGAATGTTCTGTTGAAGATCACACTCTGTGCATTTCCCTCCTAAGTGACAGGATCAAAATTGTCACCCCAATACTGGAATTGAAAGAAGCCGGATGACGACGTTGGAACAGTGAAATCGCAGGAGGAGGACAAGCGCCCCAGGAATTTGATTAGACAATGAGACATGTCGTGAGTCTCGGCAGTCTCGACCGCAGTATCGACTAGACCTTCACGACTAGATACATCCTGGAACAGAGATTCAGTCGGGGTTAGCCCGGAGTAGCAGCAGTTTCAGACGAAACCTTTTGATTGGGGTTGTTTCGCTAAAGCAGAGGGTTTAAATCATTTCCACATCAATGACTATTTGTCGCTGTCCGGAGGTGTCATTTCACTTTCTCGGTGTCTTGTCAAATATTGGTTCAACGGCTGCCACGCAATTCCTGTTGCACCCGAGGGCCCACCTTTAGGCGTTTTGCACCCTTCATCACCTAAAAGAAAGCAGTCACCCCTCGTGAGCACCCGTGCACTCAACCATCTCTTACTCTCCCGTCGGGCACTAATCGGGCCACCCCCTCATCTACAGCTTGTCCCGTTTTTCTCTGCTATCACTAATCCCGCACAATTATCCCTCAACCTACACAACGCTTCCAAACACTCCCCTCCGCCGCCCGCTGAAGCAGTTCTTTATATATCTATCAACAATCAACTCATCCCATGGCTCTCCTTCTTACCAGAGACGACCAAATTTCACAGGACCTAATCGATGAGCATGATCGGTTCAGTACCTCGAGCAGCAGATGTATCCAGTTTGAGATTCAAGCTGCCTTAATTCCGGACCAGAACAAGTTCGAATATCAAACCGCGCAGAAGCTTGTCAAGACCGTGAAGGGGTTTCTCCGTTCGAGGTCTGCTCAGGAACACACAGTATATTTCCACGGTATCACCAATGCTGAGGTTGTAGTGATAGAAAGGAAACTACGATCAGCCAAGCTAATGCATACGGTACGCCCCACATTCGAGAATTCGTTAAACGCAGCAATCCTATGGATAAGACCTGGTTCGGCCCATCATCAAATCGCCTCCACCTTTGGGTATGAGTTTAGCGAAAAGATGGATGAAATTCCTGGCCACAGCGAATACTCAATTGGGTGCTTTGGTTCAACTATATTCCGGATTCCCGGCGTGCGCAGCAAGGGAGGGGATCAGTCATTTCGGCCGCGCACTCGGAGGGGAGAGGCGGCGTGGCCTTCGGTCATGGTTGAAGTTGGGTATCCGGAGGGAATGAAATTTCTTCGCTTGGATGCAGAGTGGTGGCTCCTGAACTCGCAAGATAAAACACGATTTGTGATTCTCATCACAATGCAAAGGGATCCGTTTGCTCTACATGTTGAGTGCTGGATGATGGTTGAGACAGGCAGTCGTCGAACTAGGCATACACCCAACATGATCCCCAGCTGTGTTCAGGATTTCGACATCAACGCAGCTGGTCATGTGACATCAAGGACGGGATCCACTAAGCTTGAAATTCCCTATGATGCCGTCTTTGACGTTCGCGACCCTGTCTCGCCCCCACCACAAACAACCTCATTCAGCTTTGATGAACTCTCTGGATTCGCCGTCAGGCTGTTCAAAGATCTCAGTTGATAAGTATTTCCCCTTCTCATCTTGTTTTCCGCCAGTATTCTAAGCTAGGAACTACTAGAAATTGGATTGCAGCCGGGTCCAGGTTGGAAGGGGCGGCATTTACAAATGGGGTGGTTGAGCGATGTTTGCACTCAGTTGGATATTACGTATACTTTGTTTGTTGCTCCAGTTTCTGTGAATCTGCTTTGAGGGGTTATGTCGATTTGTCCCGATTCAGATGTGGATAATAGGACAAACAAAAGTGTTTCTATCATTGAATAAAGGGTTGTTTCTACGGCAACAAGGGTCAAACTCATTGTTACACTGTGCATTGATATATGTCTTCGCCTACGTAGGGATGAAAAAATTGGAAAACTTATGGTGGCAGAACGGTCAAGTTTACGGAATAGTCAGCACTCTAGTAACTTAGAGGAGGATTCACTTCCTTCAGCCCTTCATCATTATCCCCTTTTCCAATATCTACCAAGCCCCTTTTCCCCTCCAAAGTTCTTTCCTCTCTACTTCACTCCCCTGATCATCTTGCTCATCTTTCTTTCCGAATCTTTCGTCCATAGCCGAATACTTGGGTGTAACGGTGTCTGAGAATCTGTTTTCCACTTGGCCTAGCCAATCCGTCCCGAAACGACAACCCAGCTGATGTAGGGACCTCCGAGTAAGAAGTTGGGTCTTGGGCGATGACTATTCGGGGCTCCATCTTTCTTCGTTCCCTGAGGGTTTCAAGTAATGTACCAGGTATTCTTTTTGACAATGGAGAGGTACATACTACGACCATGCCACATGGACCCTCGGCCACAATGATAACACCCAGCAATCCATTCCGAGGGAATTGATTTTCACTACGAATAAAGAATGACCCACCCAACAACATGTTCTTGTATCATTAGTGTAGCGCATCAGACGATCCCGGTGAAGTGAACAACTATATGTACAGCCTAGAGTAGCGTTCAAAAAACGATTTCGCTAATCTAAATACCAAATTGTACAAGTCATTTCTTTACTCGTATGAATTAAAGTTACACCTCCGAAAAAATAACATGAACACGCCACGCAAGCCGTTCTTTGGAGGAGCAAAAAAATCATTGGTTTTTATTCTGTCTATCATGTGGTAGGGGTGCTACTATACCCCTCATCTCAACTCGAATGGCTCACGTCCGAGCGCACCCAGGGGTGAGATGGTAAAGATCATTGCCCAGGCCCACCCAATGAGTCCAATCTTACAATGCTTGGCCCAATCTCATCTTGCGCTGCCTTAGTATGGCAGTAGCTTCTGAATTCCGTGGCTTGACCCAAGAAACTTCGTTCGAACCATTGCCCGTGTTTTTTCCTCTTGTGAGTAATAACCTGCACCTCCAGCCACCTGATTTCTCTTCTGACTTGAGAAGAGGAGCATCGACAAGGTGGCGGATATCCTGCTGAAGACGTAGACCTAAATCCTGATAGAGTGTAGAACGGCCCGAGAGAACAAAATTCTATTAAGTAAAATCCATTAGTCCTGGGCCCAACATATACTAGTATATGGATTCCGGTACCATGTAGAGACCTCTCCAAAAGTCAACGGAGGAGTTTTGGATAACAAACAGTATCCATAACATTGGGTAAGGGAGTCAGTATATCACTAGAGTGAGTTCTGGGATTGAATATTGTAATATCCCGGGTGCCAAGAACCTCTCATACCCCACATCAACAGTAACTTTCCGACCTCCGGGATGCTACTTAGCAAAGTATTTCTGAAACCTATCTGGCTCTCGGTCAAATCTTCAGCGGGCTGGCCCGGAAGGGGTTTAATCTTTTTCTGGATGGTATTTACGAGATAAATAGCCGTTATTCCATGGGCGGGAGGGCATTTTTGTTTAATGGGATGAGGGTCTATGGTGGCCTTAGGGGTAGCAGAGTAGACATTAGCGGAGCTGTGGATAATTCCCTGTTGGCCAGATCAAACTTACTGTGGGTGATGGTGAAGAAAACCTGGAAACACGGCGAGAGGTTGCGCAGCTTGTTTTATTGAGGCCTGGAGGGCACGAAAAGGGACTTAAATTGTCTGGCGGTTCGAAAATGGGGTAACGACCAGGGACCCTGTTCCAGGTTGGAAAAAATGGCTTTCGATAATGCAACCATGGGGGTTAGAAATGAGGGGGTGTTGAATTCGAGTGTCGTCACATAACCCTCCTCAAACACGATCCTTTTGGCCACCAGGTCGCAAGGATCCATCTAGTGATGGGCACGATCATGCTCGAGCAGAAGATTTAGCCCATGCTCGAGCATAATTCGTGCTTGAGCACACCAAAAATTTATGATCGAGCATGATCGTGCCCATCACTAGATCCATCATTAGCCTCCGGACGACCATGAAAGCACGCGTGCCTATTCGCGTGGACTGGCCGAGTATGTTGCACTCGGATAGATGATGCGCTCGGACACGCCTCCGCCAGCGTCGTTCTTCGTGTAGAACACGGTCTCGGATGCGTGTCACGTGGTCTTCTGGAAACGATGTTACCTTCTGGGCGCTCTCACTCATTTTGGCTAGCCCGAATCGCGTGACCCTTAGAACCCCGACTTTGTGTGTCCTTATGTCGCCGAAGAGTTGCATGTGGTGGGGGTAGATGTGAGCGCATGGTGTAGGGTATTTCATCTACGACTGAGTCCCTGTCCGTTCGCCATCACCATTAGTTAAATTGTTTAGACGCTGATTGGTGAACGAGGGGGCGTTTGTGCGTTTCAATTGTTATACATCGCAGCCTCAATCCCCAAAACCTCCTTAATATCCATCATGCTATTTGACTTCGCCAGAGTACCCACCGCGCCATCCATGTTCATGCAGATCTTGAGTCCGTGACCCTCCAGAGTGATTTGGTTCTTCCCCGTCTTGTCGTCATGGTTGCCTGCCGCCGTCGCTGGGTTCAGCTATCCCCTCATCGCCATGAGCGGTAGCTCCCTCCTCAGATTCTACACGGGTAGGAAGACTTCCTAATGGTCTTTTTTGCGCTCCTTGCGCTTCTCTCCCATCTCGTGCATTATAGATTCTTATTCTATTCCTTATCGCACGGAGGCCTTGAAGGGTGAATTTCCGCTTGCCTTTTATTACGCTATTTATGATGCCATCGCTCGTTAGGCATATGCTGACTTAGTTGTCGTCTCGGAAGCAGATGTCTTCGATGCAGGGGATTATCTCGTGAGGTTTTCTGTTGTAATTGTGCCTCAATATGTGAACGCGGAACTGTAAAGAATTTGCACAACTTCTGCTCGCCGTATCATTCTTGCTTATTATCCAAAGAGAAGGGCCAAAAGGCCAAACATATATAGGGAATGTAAGTGACCTCATCCGTCATGAAAAGTAACCGGTTTCCTGTCTTCAGCCCCGAACGCATCATCATGATGTGTTTCAACTGAGTGTACGCCTCCAAACCTGGAGAGCGCAATAAAGCCTAGCTGATACAAAAATAGCTGCTCAGTAATCAAGACTCAACTGATGATGTCTCACTACGGCAAAAGATGCAACCCAATAAAGCGCAATGATATAGGAAAGAAATGCTTTAGACAAAGCTGTTGTTTGAGGACAATGGAAGACTTAGACAATAATCAGAAATTCAACATTTTCATCGTGGGGGGTGGGCGAGTGATCTTGTATGAATGCAGAGGGGAGGGAAACCGACAGCTTCCAAATAAGTCTTTTCAATCCTACCCTTGACAATTTTGGCAGCTCGCTCGTGATTCTGTGTTACCGGCATGCAGGTGCTGATAGGCGTGTTGATAACCTTGGAAGCGTTGATGATTTGCCTGATGAAGGGAACTCCAAGAGTAAGTTTCATGGAGGCAATTCTAGTGAAATGGTAATTCTTCAGGGCCATCCGGGTTCCCCGCTCAGCAGTCGACTGGGTGCCGGCGGCACCCACAGTGGACAAGGGCTCTATCCTGGCATGCTAGTATTTCGATAAACAGTTCCGAAGGAATTCCGGAAGTTTTTTTTCTGGGATCTTCATGATGCTGGTTACCGTGTTTACTCGGTGCGGTTTAGTGTGTTAGTGAAGGGTTTACTGGAGGGGGGATTGGTGGAGGAGAGGTGTATACTTGAGAAGTAGGAGTCGTACACGTTTATGTAATCTACGTCCCTGGGTTCTTTGTGTGATGGTAGGTTGTATCGTCGCCGCAATGCTCCAAGTTCGTATGCCCTTTCGACAATGTAGTATCAGACGGAGTTGTTGAATCTCTTCTTGATCTCCTACAAATCGAGGGTTCTGTCTGTTAAATGTTCTTTTTTACTGGATTTCTTTTCCGAGTGGATCAATTCTGTATAGTTTTTGCTGATATGGGTCTAAAACTTTATACCAGAATGATACTATGCCTTATGCGAGGAGAACATTCTTTGAATCCAGGCGGTGAGATAAGGGAGCAAATGTATTGAGGAGAACAGCGGACTTACCTCGGAGTGGTAGAATGTTCTGTTGAAGATCACGCTCTGTGCATTTCCCTCCTGAGTGACAGGCTCAAAATTGTCACCCCAATACCGGAATTGAAAGAAGCCGGATGACGATGTTAGGACAGTGTAATCGCAGGAGGTGGACAGGTGCCCCAGAAATTTCATTAGGCAACGAGACATGTCGTAAGTCTCGGCAGTCTCGACCGCAGTATCGACTAGACCTTCACGACCAGATAGAGCCTAGAAGAGATTCATTCGGGGTTAGCCCGGAGTAGCGGCAGTTTCTGACAAAACCTTTTGATTGGGGTTGTTTCGCTAAGAGGGTTTAAATCATTTCCACGTCAATCACGATTGCTCGCTGTCCGGAGGTGTCATTTCACTTTCCTGGCGTGCCTTGTCAAATATTGGTTCAACCCCGATCGGTTGCCACGCAATTCCTGTTGCACCAGAGGGCCCAGCTTTAGGCGTTTTGCACCGTTCATTACCAAAAAGAAAGCAGTCACCCTTCGTGAGCACGTGCACTCAACTCTCTTACCGGTCGTCGTAAAAGTGCTCTTAGTGCCTACACTATTGCCAAATACATGTAGCGCAACCGTGGTGCAATGTAAATATGATGAAACCCCTACACAACCAGCAGTTAGTCATACACCGCCACACAGCTCTGGCGGAAGACACCGGGGTGGAAAAACCTTTTAGTCGGAAGACTCGCATCAAGGTTTTTCCACCTAGTGCCTTCTGCCTGAGCGGTGTGGCACTGTATGACCAACTTGCTGGTTGTGTAGGGGTTTCTTCGTATTAGTTCCCGCTACTGCGCAGAACTACAAGACTGGACAAGAGTCTTGGCGATGAGGCAATATTAGACCGTGTCATAAAATCCAATGGTGGTAACCCTAATCCACGTCTAGTTCCCCCACCAAAATCTCGAAACGCGACGGATAGGTAAACGGGCCCTTAGTTTGCATTAAATTAGAGGGGTCTGAAGTAACTGGGCTCATGGCCCCAATCTAGCTGGTAAAAGTTATCTGAAAAAGAGGCTCATGGGAGATAAAAGAATATATACGTATTTGCGGCATGAAGAACAAGGGACAGAAGGAAACAGAGAGCTCTTCCTATAGAGAAAATACTAAAAGACAGAAAGAAACAACTACATACGCCCCAAATAAACTGGGATCAAACAGAAAATGCCTTGCGAATAGTGATGGGCACGATCATGCTCGAGCAGAAGATTTAGCCCATGCTCGAGCATAATTCGTGCTCGCGCACACCAAAGATTTATGATCGAGCATGATCGTGCCCATCACTACTTGCGAAACCCCACCCTTGACCATCACACTAGGCTTACAAACAGGAGACTGAAGTCACTGTAGGGCGTAATATCCAAAGCCGCGCAATCTGGTAAAAAGAAGCAGAGGCAAATAATTGGGTTAATGCCAGGACCTTGAAAGGCTTACTCCTGGCTATACCGAGTTAGATAGGGAATTTTATCAAGAATTCGAGAGGGAACTTGGGAGTATCCAAGTCAAACATAGGGCACTAGACAGCTTCTTGCCGGGTAATGTATGCGGACGGGCACAGAGAGAGGCAGGGCTGCCCGGGTGATCAGAAACTAAGACGGAAAACCGGTAAGCTAATTCCGGAGGGAGTCAATCCTGCTGCCCTTCACATCTATGCGAGCCCTCAATTTTGCCACCCTCGGTGACCTCCGCTTGGCCCTTTTCTGCCCTAGTTTGCCTGGACCGGTTGCCCCACATACATTCCCAGAACGGCTATCTCCAAAATCATGCATTTCGGTGCAATGTCGCATAAGGGCGCGGTGCATGGTAGATACCAAGCATATGCGAGAGCCGACCCATTTTCGTGTAAAATGAGGGAGCCTCCTGCCCCGTATCCCGGCTATGCGTCCCCCCTGAAAAGCAAAACTGCGTTCGATATCGGCAATACAAAACTCGGCGCCTGTAAAGTTTCCGAATGGCGAAATCATTGCCCATTCCACATCTCCGCAATCCACATGTGGCTGTGTAAGGAGATTGACCAAGCATGCGCTTAGGGAAAAACATTCTGTATTAGACTTACACCATGGCTCCTTATAGTGCGGGAGTAATGCTTGAATTGTGTTCTGCATTGCATTACGTTGAGACTTCTCAATTGCGCCTAAGAGGAACCGTTTAAGATAGGAGATGTTGCGGAAGGAGGTGAACAGGTCATGCTGATAGGCACGCACTCGAGCACCAACCTTATTGGTATCAGGTGTGATCACAGGCCCCGCGATTCGTGGCCTCTTTCTATCCACAAGCCCCAATGAAATACCGCGCAGTGCGATTCCGGACGGAAGCAGAGAGCAGAGTTTTCAAGCAGCCATTGCTCATACTCTTTGTGTCGGCTGCTATTCGGGACAGAAGGGGGATGGATGCTTGCGTAGTCGGCTACATTTTCCCGGAATTGTGTTTGAACTCTTTTTCTAAGCTCGGAACCGTAAAGGAAGGAATATGGGTCAGAGGATAAACCGAAAAGTCGCTTAAGATGACACTCAAGAGCCAGATAAAGCCACCCGGAGGCACTTGGATGGGCAGATAGTTCTCGCTAGTGGTTTCAATATCTGAGAGAGTGAGATTTTGGAGTTCGGCGAGTTTCGTCCGAGGTGTATAGATATTTATATCGATATTGAAAAAGACTTCCACTATACTCCCTAAAGGCAAGCACACCACATTAGCAACCTCTCTTCTCATACCCACCAACTCCGGCACTTCGACAAAAATGGCTGATAAGGGATCATCATTTACTTGGGTAGCCAAGCGACAGAAAGGAAGAAAGATTATTCACCTTCAGAGCCCTGAGTAACGCGAAAGGATTCTTGTCCATTCTGCCTCGCTTCCTCACAAGCATCCCTCTGACTCCATGTCAGGTGCAAGCGGAAGTTCAGCCAGTTCCTCCAACCAGTGTTCGCAACGGTCTGGGGGTCCTAGCGGCCCCACGGGGAAACTTGTTGGAAATCACCGGTGATCATTCCACACCCAAGTATTTTTACCTGTTCGTACCTTTCCTATATTTCTTAGTTGTTAGTTACTAGTTCCTTTGTCAGTCATTATCAATCTCGGAGGAGGAGCGAGT
>Ga0307517_10001357_pt1 | contig 41096 bp, 34 predicted proteins | sample 23_EM_MG_FD_194515 | JGI IMG/M metagenome (GOLD analysis project Ga0307517, IMG submission 194515) | Populus trichocarpa ectomycorrhiza microbial communities from riparian zone in the Pacific Northwest, United States - 23_EM | ecosystem: Host-associated > Plants > Roots > Unclassified | place...
AGTCCGACACCGTAACGCCGACCGTGAGCGAAGCGAGAAGCTTTCCGACCGTGCAAAATGCTAAGCGAGGTGCAAAGCAAGTGCGGGGTAAGGGGGAGAACCGAACTTCATGAGCGGGTGTCAACGATGAACAGGAACGAGAACCCCAAGGAGGGGAGGCATGCGTGCCCCAGGAGAGGAGGGGAGATGGCTTAACGTCAACCCCTAGGCAGTAGCCATGATGGGGGAAGAGAGGTGGGTGGGGGACAGTGACGATGATTTCCCGTGGTGTTGAGATTTCAATCGCCGGAGGTGGAGGAGAGATGGTTCGTGTCCTATCTCTTGGTCGGAACCAAGCACCTTATATAGGCATCTTCTCACAACCCTAACCAAGGTGACGCATCACCTTGCATAGCATAGCCCCCATGACTCATAATTAGTCATGGTGCGAAATCCATCAGCTGATTCTTACAAATCAGCTGCGCACCTTCTCTTTCCTCAATCCAAACCCATAAACTCAATCATGTGCTCAAATGAGTCACATGCGTAAAACCCATGATTCGTAATCCGAGTCTTGTGCAAAATCATTACATCATATGACGTCACAATCGTGACGTCATGAAATCATTAACCAATCATAATCAACCAATGACTCGCAAGTGCGCAGTCATGTGAAAGCTATGAGTCAAATGACGTCATAGTGCAAAACCCCCAACATACCTTATGACTAATAAGTATTAGTCATGTGAAATCTGCCTTGCTTACTCACGATTTGTGACACCCATACCCTACTATTATTTAATCATTCCTAACCCTTTTAGCACGGGTAATCCAACTTGATTTTATTACATATATATACACGATCCTCGTGTGGTGATCAAACGATTCTCTCTATCCTCTCGATCAGTTTCTTCAACCTGCGATTCTGTGTCCCTAGGACCTCGGAACTGCGCTGCACCAACCAGTGGTCCCGGATTTGTCCCCTGTTCTCATTGCAGCTAGCACTAACTGTGTCTTCCTGAATCCGCGCGGTCACCAGCCGTCTCTAATTCATCGAGCTCCGTATCATTGCCCATCTCCCACGTCAAGGCCTCTTTATCATTGTCATATCCCACCGTCCTCGGGAGTTTCTTTCCCTGCTCCTTCACAATTTTAGCCTCCAATGTCGTCCTTATCCGCCCGATTATTCAACTGTGTCAAACTCGTCCTGTTTGGCTCCACGATCGTGTCTGACCTTCAAGCCGGGCTATCTATCCATTGGCTGACCTTTCACACAATTAGAGTAGAGGCGCATGTCAAATGTCTCCGGATACCAGGGCAGTCGGGTGATCCGGACACTTTTGAAACCTGCCAGCATGCATAGTTTATCTTACCCCTGGAACTGGCCGGTGTGAAAGAAACATTATCGATGCAGATGCCAGTCCACTAACATCTCCGTGAATGACATAATATGGCCGCTATAAGACAAATAAATGGGCCATCGATCTTATCTAGGAAACCCTCATATGGTATGCCTTTCCTTTTTGGGCCAGCTTAATATTGAGCAAATATCGCGCCCAGAATCTGGGGTGCTACGAATTTAAGAGAAATGGGCTGTCCGCCGGATTACATTGATTTAGTCTCACTGCGATTAGAAATAATCCCCACAGATGTCATAATGATACCTCATAGCTGCCAGGTGGGCAAATGAACCTATCTTCCGCCAGTAGGTATTCCACTCTTCGTGCGCAGGCTGTAGGATACTCATTATTGAGCTTATAAAGTTCTATTATAGCCTTCTTTACTGTATTCAGATACTGCGATCGGCATCCGCTGTGCTTTGCCCGCATCTGCAAATCAGTGACCAGCGCCACCCCATGTAGTCTGTGAGGGGATGCCAGTTATCGATTAAGGGTAACTTACCTGATCATTTGAGGCTGGAGGGGCATTAGCAAAGTTGGGAAAGCCTAATTGAGTCTGGGCCTGGCTCCAACATCTGCGGAGTTCTTCCGTCAGGGTAATTGGGTCCGGAAACAGATTGACAAAGATCGTCCAGTCCCACATCAGATCACGTGCTCAGGCCAGAATGCTACGCTCAAGCCCTGTCCCTATATTTCGCCTGCTGCTGGTCTGCTGTCCCCCTCCGCTATCCAATTCCTGCATTGTCCGATCTTGGTGACTTGGGCTTATCGCAGGCGTTGCAAGTGGATTTATGACTGTGGGGGAACAGGAGGGAATTGTAGATGTATAAATGTTTTGGCTAACGCGTACTGGGGCAGGCGTTTTCCGTTGGGGGTAACTAATCCTCCTGCTTGAGCTCTGGGTATTCCCAGGGGTGATTGTCAGTATCGAGCGCTGCTAGCCAAGAAACTGATGCCCAATTGGTCTGTGCGCTCCCCAGGCCGATTGATGATCCGTATCGTCCTTATTCTCGCTTAACTCGTTCTCCTCCTCGCTCTCCTCGCTCTCCTCACTCTGGCCATCATTGCCCTCATATTCCCCATCATTAGAGTCCAGACTCTCATTCGCCGACTCCAAGACCTGCTGCCGGGGGTTAAGGCCCAGCTCTGGTACTTCACATCGTGAAGAAGCCAGCTCCAGCTCGTCATCCCTCTTCCTACCTACAGCGGACCCCGCCGTAACAGACTCAACACGGAGTGATAGTATTATATTTAATCTATCCCGGGACCCAGATCTCCGGAAACCTTAGCACAGAACCTCTCTTCGCCTTTGCCTTTCCTGCCTCGATGAACGTGTTAGGTCCGTCATAACCCGCCGCTGTTGTTGTGACATAGTATGCAGGTCGATAGTGATAGAATAGAATTGTTGTGTATGATGTTGGGGAGTAGCTAGTGTCAGGAAGCCTCTATTGGTATGTAGCTCAGGGCATGATATGGGATGTAAAGTGGAATGATAGAAATGGTCCGTCCTGCTTTCTTAAGAACTAAGAACGTTCATCGTTCATCACTGGCTTTTATGTTTGCTGGTGTCGGCAGACACCCGCGCGTCCAAATTGCAACTTCATACCTGATATAGGAATTTGCACCCGAAGCGTCCAGCTTCAGCTTGGCCGCGCTGCTATTGCACTGGGGCAACACGAGTGTTTAGTCCTTGATATTCTTGAGGGTGATGAAAAAAGGTTTATCAGTATTTACGGACTAATCTAGTGGGAGTAGGTCTGCCAAGAGGACGGTAACAAATGTGGGTAAGGCTAGGGCGCGGAGCCCGGACGCGGAGCCCGGACGCTAATCTTGGAAAGTGAAAGATGCCGCTAACGCTCAACAGAGGGGATATAAGATGTAAAGGTAGGATACGAACAGCGATGAAAGGGGCAACCCGAATGCAAAACGAGCAAAAAACAATGAGAATGATCGGCACAAATCCAATGAGCAAATCTCTAAAGCCTGAAGAGAAAACCTACTCCGGACGAAAAAGAGCAGAAAAAGAACAAGAATGATGTGCGAAGATTCCAAGAGCAGGTCCCGGGAGCTGACCTGGTAAACGAAAAATAGCCAGTCTCCGTAGACTACATTGGGTTTGGGCAACCTCAGCGGGCTAATCCAAACAAGAAATGTGCGGCAAAAAATGGAAGGATAGCTCGCAAAACTCTAAAGGCTAAACTCCAAATGAAACACACGCAAAGAAACGTCCACAGGAGATAGCCGCAGGTCTAAATTAAGGGTACTGAGCAGGTGAGGCCAGACGTAGCGGGTTAATCTAAACAGATTTACTCAGGAAACAGTAAGAAAAATACAAACTCTAGAAACAAAAATGAAAACACCAAAAAGAAAAGTGGCAGGGTCCATCGAGGCCTAGAACCTGTAAATTGCTTGAAATGGACCTGCACCCTCAGCTAGCCAGACATTAGCCACATTGGTCAGGGAAGGAGAGCTTTGTTCGAAGAGCTAGTGAGCCAGGACAGAAACGGACTTCAGCGGGCTCCCAACGCCCGTTACTGCCGGTGGTACGACGGTAGGCCTTGCCAACAGAATGGATGAAAAAACAGGTAGTCGTAACCGGAACTTACCAGGTGTAGAGTATCCACTTGGGTCGGTTGGGGAGTCAGCGGCTGGGATTAATTCTGGTCCGGATTCTCCCACTGCCAGAATATCCACAGACATATGGCTTGTAGCCGGATCGGAGGGGGAATGGATTCTGCCGGGCGTACCAACTTGGGTCGCCAATGTGTTGACAGGCTGCTCGCCCTCGGAGGCCAGCATCAAAAGATGCTCAGCGGACCTTCTGGCCTCTGCATCCTCAGAGGGGGACGACGCATGGCCCGGATTGGGAGTCAACGGCGGAAGACTCGTTGGCGGACCAGCCCTGTCAGCAGGTAGCGGACTCGGATTAAGCTCCCCATCGACTGTGTCCCGTTCAACCTCAATGCCCGCATCCATTGCCCCCACCTGGCGGCCCACCTTTAGCTGTGGTTCCGGACTTTCATCCGAACTGTATAGCTCATCAGCCACTTGCATAACCACGAGGGTGCGTTTACCACTGTTATTTGCGGGGGTCCGAGGTGCTTTCTTTAGGTCAGTTTTTCCTGTCCTCTTTGTCTACTAGAACTCAAAACACGAGTGCCCAAGTTAGCACAAGGGCCAGAAGCTTACTTACCAGGAGACAATGTAGGGCAGGAATCAGGGGCCGGGATCGTCCCGTTTCCCAAATCGAGGCCGCGATAGCCAGCGACCTCGGACTCTGGCTCCTATTCGCCAATGTCTGCCTAATTGAGGCGGTGTGTTCGCCCAGTCTTTTTTGTGGTATTACCGTTCCTGGTGGTCCTCCATGAGATGGTTCGCTTTGCGGCCGCAGCGGACGACTCTGGCTGGTGGCCGTCAGAGTTCAGCTCCTTATGGCCACTAGGCCACTCCTCATCCGAAGGGGTGCCCCGGTTATCGCGTGGGTCAAACCGGAGGTCATCAGGAGCAGGGGTGCTATCTTCCTTATTGGTGCTGCAATGGGTATAGAAGAGCACATCTATTGGTTCGCTTGGCGGATTCAACGACCACCATATGCAGACATGCCTGCTATTTGTGATTCGGATCATTTCAGCAAGCAGCAACGGCTCCGCAGGATCGTCACGCAGCCAACGTGTACCCTGTCCTGTCGCACCAACGAGCATATGATATCCGAATCCACTTGACAAGATTCTGTCTATGCCCACAAGCAGGTTTGCAAGGGTGGGCTCAGTTAGCTCCATCCAGTAAACATGTTCGTGGGTTTGCCACTGGACTTTGTCCATCCCGGCAGGAAGTGGGCAGCTTGGGCGGACATCGGATGCCCGATCCACCCAGAGATGCACAGAGTGCGGACCGGCGAGACCAGCAGGAGCTGTATTAGCATTTATGGTACATTAATGCGGACGCTTGGGGCTAACTTACGATCATTTCTGGCAGGGGCGGGGTCTGCAACCGCAATAGCGGCAACAGGCTGCACTTTCAACATGTCTGTTAAGATACGCTAATGTTTTTTTGCTATGTCCTTTAGCAAAAAGTCAAGGCATTCGGTAAAATGTTCACCACGGAGGTTATTAGCCTGCCAGAGTCCCAACCTCCGGCTACCAGCCTGGAGGGTAATAGCATATGCCGGGATGGCTGCCCATTGGGTGGCTGTACTCTGCTTCGATCCCGGGATCCTGTCTTGCTCAATCTTACGTTTCATAGCATTTCGCAAGGCTTTATACTGCTGAACATAAGTTTGTGGGTCGGGGAAGCTGCAAATGTGCTTACACCAATGGACATCGCTAGCATTTTTAAAGGCCCCCGATTTTTCAAAAGGGAGGCCAGCCTTCAATGCTGCCATTGTATTACTAGTCGGGGCGTGAGGTGGTTGCTGGATCGCAAAGAGGCTTGTTTTAAACAAAAAAGATTCCTGCGCGGGTGAAAGATGACCGCTAGCAGATGCTGGTACGTTTGAGGATGAAGGATTGTGGAAGAGCCGAAAATGGAAATACAGCGAGTCTAGCGGATGGTAAAGGGAGTTCTGCTGATGGTAAACCGCTGGGAGAGAAGGTTATTTGCTAGGGAAACGCAGATAGGCAAATCTGAAATGAGCTGAGGATATAATAGTGGGGCTACAGACGAGTGAGTGGTTGTCCTGAGCTCCGTGGGTTCTGTTAGGATGGCCTGGCAGATCGATGATGTTATTGTGATTTGGGAAAGGGTTGTGGAGAGAAGATGGAGGGGGGGGAAAGAGAGAGCTTATATAGGCCGCACGAGGCTGGTTTTAGTGGCGTTCATAGGATTGTACCCTGTACAAACTTGAATATTGATATCTTGAAAGGTCATGTGATCCAGGCACAAAGACATACCCTAGATAGGCTGCAGATAAGGTTTTAAGCCGCAAAGGAGCGGCATGCGAGCCGCGACCCGGGAGCCAACACGCTTCCAAACCTCTTCAGTCTGCCCACAATACCGTAGGGTTAGCATCATCTTGATAAAGAATAGGTTTCACAAGGTACACCGTGAATACCAGTTGGCAGCTTGAATGTCCGGACCTGTTCGTTATCCGACTAAACCAACTTGGAGTTTCCCGATTTACCTCTTGAAAGAAACCTACCTTTCACTTTGAAATATACTAAGTCCACTGCAGTCTGTCTGCCCATCAGCTCCCGTATCTGCCAGACTACTTGAAAGAGAAACAAACAAACACCACACACGATGACCTCCATGACACCAAAGTGTCCTTATTGCAGGGAACAGTATCAACAAGCCGCAGCATACGAAAAACACCTTCACACAATGCATCTTGATATCATTCTATCCGTCACTGCGATTGTGGACGCGGCCTCCTCCACAGCTCGACTTACTTTGGTTCGTGATGAACTTCAAAACATGACCGACTCAGACTACGAATCAGATCGCGTGCCCGAGATTGCTGATATCCAAACAGCAAGTGGTGAGATAGATGATATGCACAACGATTCAGACACAGAAGACGTTTCCCACCCACCGGTGGCCGTGCGCCGTTGGGGTCAAGAAACTATTCCCGGTGCTGGCAGACCTCTCGGCGAAGTGGCTGGCTATACAGAGCTCAACAAGGCCATGACCGATGACCCTTGGCGCCCGTTCTGATCTGAAGACGACTTTAATATGCTGAGCTGGCTTGTCCGGAGCAAGGTAGCCAAGTCGCAGAAGGACGCGTACTTTGCCCAAGTTTTTTGAACAATCCTGTTGTTAGGTGTTTTTATGCAACAGGCAACGATAGTCAATTCCTAATGTAAGCAAGTCTTCCTATCCTATGATAGACCGTATAGAAAGACTATCGTCTCAGATAGTACGGAACTGGCTTGCTGGTCTTGAGTGATCAGTAAAGAATACTATCGCGTCAGATAGTAAGATGGGGGGGTTGTCGTGCTTTGATAGAACTTATCACAATAGTTGGATGTTCGGGCGGCCGGTCGAGACTATCACAATAGTCTTTGGGTTCTTGGCGCGTAGGTTCTTGTAGAGGAGGAGTGTATGTAAAGAGAGTAAAGCATAATCGTATTGCAATATCTTTAGTATAGAAAAGGACTTAGATGGTTGCGTGAAGATCCACCTCTTGGTCGCTTTTTTTTTTTTTGGTAATCATGCGTTGTTTGTTTTAGGTACAAAAAGCCTTATGCAGCGCTAGCTATGAAGAGAAAAAAACCTATAAGCACAATAACAACCGCCCGCTTCACCTCATCATAGGAAAAATCAAACCCCGCGAGACCATAGAAGAAACTTCACCGCCTAGCACCTAAGACACGCACCTCAGACACGTAGGAAAACAACTCATAGAAACGTACAGGAGAGAGACCCAAACCCTTCAGCAGGCCCCCTCGTAACACTAGGAAAAGAATCAAAGAAATAACGAGATGTAACTACTATGGCCAATGTCCCTAGCCAAAAGGCCCCGCGGCTAGTCGCCGTAAGGGGCAGGCCGGTTCACAGTTGGGACTGACCGGAGGATGACGACGCGTCGGCGTTTTGGAGAGACCAAGGAGGCAGTGCAATACCATGATCAACCGTAACCTAAGTGAGGTTTGCGACCGTAGAGTAAATCGCAGCACGGAGAGAGGAAGGTGGGCGAGCGGAGCCACCGGGCAGAGGGGGTGCCAGCCAACGATGATGAGCACTAGGGTGCCAGCCGGTGAGTAGCAGTAGGGTGCGAGCCGATGGGGAGCAGTAGGGTGCCAGCCGGGGAGGAGGATTAGCAGTAATGGGCCAGCTTAGGGGGCAGTACGGGACCAGCAGACGCAACCGGGAGGGGGGTAGAGGAAGGATCGCGAGCGGGCTAGCCACAACCGACTAACGCGCCATAGCAAGAGCTTTTGGAACGACAGCGAAACCGAGCGGGACCGTGATGTTACTAACCGAAGCTTGCCCCATCAGGGGTACAAGCCCAGCAGAACCGAGGCCTGCTTCGACCGACAGTCCGGAGGCCATATCGGCAACGGGGAACCAAGCGAGAAGCTTTCCGACAGTGCAAAATGCTAAGCGCGGTGCAAAGCAAGTGCGGAGTAAGGGGGAGCACTGAACTTCATGAGCGGGTGTCAACGACGAACAGGAACAAGGACCCCAAGGAGGGGAGGCATGCGTGCCCCAGGAGAGGAGAGAAGATGGCTTAACGTCAACCCCTAGGCAGTAGCCATGATGAGGGAAGAGACGTGGGTGGGGGAAAGTGACGATGATTTCCCGTGGTGTGGCGATTTCAATCGCCGGAGGTGGAGGAGAGATGGTGTGTGGTCAACCTCTGGGTGGCTTTTCTTTTTTCTTTTTTCTATTCTTTTGTTGTAATCAATTCTTTATTATGTTTAAAGGTACAAAAGACTCATGCAGTGCTAGCTATGGAGATAAAAAACCTATAAGCAAACGTCATCCCGCCCGCTCCACCTCGTCATGGGAAAAATCAAACACCCCGCATCCATAGGAAAAGCCCTCTCGCCTAGCACCTAAGATAATATACCCCAGACACGTAAGGAAACAATACATAGAAACGTACAGGTAGAGACACCCAAACCCTTCAGCAGGCTCCCCAAAACAAAAGAAAGGACGGCTATTCGAAGGCCCTTGCGGGGCCCGGGGGAGAGGATAGATGATCGCCGACGCGGGAAAACGCATAAATTGAGGGCCCACCAAAAAACCATGATGTACGGTTGGGCAGGTCATTACATCGTTCCCAAGCGTTGGACAAAGCCACGGAGGCAGTGCTATACCACAACTAGGCGTAACCGAGGAAGGGCCGAATGATCGGAGGGGGAGACAATGGCGAGCGGAGCCACCGAGCAGGGAGGATGCCTGCCAGGAAGGTGAGCAGTAGGGTGCCAGCCGGTGAGTAGCAGTGGGGTGCCAGCCAGAGGGGGGGGAGCAGTAGGGTGCAAGCCGGGGGAGGAGTGTTTATCAGTAACGTGCCAGCTTAAGGGGCAGTATGGTACCAGCGGACGGAACCGGGAGGGGGGTAGAGGAAGGCTCGCAAGCGGGCAAGCCACAACCGACTCACGGGCCATGGCAAGGGCTTTTGGGGCCACAGCAAGACCGAGCGGGACTGTGATGTTACTAACCGAAGCTTGCCCCATCAGAGGTACAAGCCCAGCAGGACCGAGGCCTTACTTTGACCGATAGTCCGACACCGTAACGCTGACCATGAGCGAAGCGAGAAGCTTTCCGACCGTGCAAAATGCTAAGTGATGTGCAAAGGAAGTGTGGGGTAAGGGGGAGAACCGAACATCATCAGAGGGAGTCAACGACGAATAGGAACGAGAACCCCAAGGAGGGGAGGCCGAGGCCACAGAGGAGGAGGGTAGATGGCTTAACTTCAACCCCTCGGCAGTAGCCATCGTTGGAGAAGAGAGGTGGATGGGGAAAAGTGACGATGATTTCCCGTGGTGTTGAGATTTCAATCGCCGGAGGTGGAGGAGGGATGGTTCGTGGTCCACCGCTTGGTCGTTTTTTCTTTTTTTCCTTTTTTTTTGTAATCAAATCCTTATTATGTTTAATGGGACAAAAGACTCTTGCAGCGCTAGCTATGGAGATAAAAAACCTATAAGCAAACGTCATCCCGCCCGCTTCACCTCGTCATAGGAAAAATCAAACCCCCCGAGACCAGAGAAGAAACCTCCCCCGCCTAGCACCTAAGACTCGCACCTCAGACACGTAGGAAAACAACTCCTAGAAACGTACAGGAGAGAGACCCAAACCCTGCAGCAGGCCCCCAGGTAACACTAAGAAAGGAATCAACGAAACGCCTAGATAGAACTACTATAGCCAATATGCCAAACCAAAAGGCCCCGCGGCTAGTCGCCGGAAGGGGCAGGCCGGTTCACAATCCGGACTGAGCGGAGGATGGCGACGCGTCGGCGTTTAGGAGAGACCAAGGAGGCAGTGCAATACGATGATCAACCGTAACCTAAGCGAGGTTTTCGACCGTAGAGTAAATCGCAGGAGGGAGAGAGGCAGGAGGGCAAGCGAAGCCACCGGGCAGAGGGGATGCCAGCCAACGATGATTAGCAGTAGGGTGCCAGCCGGTGAGTAGCAGGAGGGTGCCAGCCAAAGGGGAGCAGTAGGGTGTAGGCTTCGTTACGGGGCCCCGTTTCCGAGGAGCGGGGACAAAATAACAGAGGTTATTCTGATTAACTGGTCGAAAAAATCATCCAAATCGGACAAGAACTGATTGAGATAGAGCTCTTTGAAGTTAGACAACTTCACAGAGCTCTATCTCACTCAGTTTTGGTCCGATTTGGACGATTCCTTTTTTAATATGCAGTTAATAACCTGCTCTTGGCGCCCCGTTTGTCAGAAACGGGGCCCCGTAACAAACACCAGTAGGGTGCCAGCCGGGGGAGGAGTTTTAGCAGTAAGGTGCCTGCTTAAGGGGCAGGTACGGTGCCAGGGGACAGAACCGCGAGGGGGGTAGAGGAAGGATCGCGAGCGGGCTAGCCACAACCGACCAACGGGCCATAGCAAGGGCTTTTGGGGCGACAGCGAAACCGAGCGGGCCCGTGATGTTACTAACCGAAGCTTTGCCCATCAGAGGTACAAGCCCAGCAGAACCGAAGCCTTACTTTGACCGAGAGTCCGACGCCGTAAGGCCGACCGTGCGCGAAGCAAGAAGCTTTCCGACCGTGCAAAATGCTAAGCGAGGTGCAAAGCAAGTGCGGGGTAAGGGGGAGAACCGAACTTCATGAGCGGGTGTTAACGATGAACGGGAACAAGAACCCCAGGGAGGGGAGGCATGCGTGCCCCAGGAGAGGGGGGTAGATGGCTTAACGTCAACCCCTAGGCCGTAGCCATGATAGCGCAAGAGAGGTGGGTGGGGGATAGTGACGATGATTTCCCGTGGTGTTCAGATTTCAATCGCCGGACGTGGAGGAGAGATGGTTCGTGGTCCACCTCTTGGTCGTTTTTTCTTTTTTTTTGTAATCATGCGTTCATTGTTTTTAGGTACAAAAAGCCTCATGCAGCGCTAGCTATGGAGAGAACAAAACCTATAAATCAAAAACATAAACAAAGGAAAGTCACGGCACCAGTAAATATCCACTATCGCGCAGGTTTCTCCTCCGCCGGGCCAACGGCCACATATAACAAGGAAAGTACACACTAACAATTTAGTCGTCTGGAAGGGAAAGCCTATAAAAAACAAAGGTGAGAAAAACCCAACAGCCCTACACCTCAGCCAACCAAAAAACACGAACAACCGGGGGGGGCACCCTGGGGGGTGAGAGAGAGAGCGGGGTGGACGAGGACGGGGTGGTGGGCGGGAACATCGAGGGGGGAAATCCCGTGGAGGTGACGCCTATGAAGGTTGCGAGTCTTTTTAGCAGAGGAAGGGATGACCAGAGTGTGGCTTCAGGACCGACATCAGTAACGCCGTGGAGGAGGCGCGATCTGCTGTGTTGTCTCGAGGGGCAGGAGAGGATAGCGTGCTCCAAGGTTTCTGGCTCCAAGCCACAGCGGTGGCAGGAGGTGTCGGCATCGGGGGACCTCCATGTCGGGTGGGCGGCCAGGTAACTCTTACCCGCTGTCATCGGGTGAATTCTCCCCGCAACGAACTTGTTCAATCCCATAAAAGGTTTCGGCTGTAGCGCGGGGGGGTGTAGGTAGTACCCTGGGGTCGGGAAAAGGGAGGACCATTCCTTAAGGAGCGCTTCCCTTATCCTCTTCTTCAGGACGGAGTATGTGTTGTCCATCAGGGACTGGGGTGGGAGGTTGGGGGCCGGGCACACAAGGTGGGAGTTGATCATTGGCATCCGAGATAGCCCGAGGGTGAAGGGTATTGTTCGGTGAGCCACTGCGTCCACCGGGAGGTGATTCCTCATCGGCGGGACAGGGCGGGGCGTCTTCCAGTGTAGGGGAAGGTAGACGGACGACAGGCCTCTGGTTAAAGCCCGTGAGGAGTCAGGCGCCCGATACACCGAGAGCGAGGGGAACGTGGGGTGGAGGCGGGCCGTTGCGGGGTTCACACTAGGAGGGGAGCAGACCACCCTGAGCGCCGCCAGCCTTTGCCGGTGGGTGATCAGGAGGGAGACGGGCGGGAGGCAGGACTCGACCGAGAGTATTCTGGTGGGTGTGGCCGAGAAGCAGTTTGTGGTCAACCTCTGGACCTTTCGCCAAAACGTATCGAGGCGGGTCGTCGTGCCCACGCTGGGGGTGAACAGATCCGCGCCGTAGAGTAGGATAGGGGCCATCAAAGATGTCGCCAGTCTGTGGCATAGATAGGGGGGGAGGCCCGCACCGGGCGGACTGAGGCGACGAATTAGGGCGAACGCACCCTGGGCAAGGGCCAAGCGACGCGAGAAGTGTGCAGCGGGGTCAAGGGCCGGAGTGAACCAGTACCTGAGCCATCGAACAGAGTTGCCGGGGTGGAACAGTTCCCCCTTGATTTGGATAGGTGAGACGCACTTCGGGGAGTGCCTCTGGCTGGCGGTTCTCCAATGTATCAACTCAGTTTTCGCGACTGAAAAGGAGACCCCTAGGCAGGTCGCCTTCCTTTCAAGCTTGTTGAAGAGATCCTGGAGTCGGCGGATGTTGCCACGATAGGAGAGGGAAGCCACTGTGAGGGCGAAGTTGTCCACATAAGAAATCATCAGACCCCGCGGGATCCCGAAGTGTAGTGGCGCGACGTAGAGAAGAAAAAGGAGCGGGGAGATCGGAGAGCCTTGGAGGGCTCCGACGTTGACTGGGGCTGGGGTCCCTGGTGCCCCTTGGAAAACTAGGGTGCAGCTCCGTTCACCTAAGAAGGACGAAACCCAGGAAACCAGGTAAGGGGGTATCCCGCCTTCCCTCAGGATTCGGGCCAAAATCTTGTTGTCGACTTTATTGAACCCTGCCTTTATATCCAAGAACAGGGAGGAGACCTTGAGGCGTGGCCTCTGCAGGGTTCTGACGTCGTTGGTCAGGGTGAGGGACGCGTCATAGGTACTGCGCCCAGGGAGGGAACCGCATTGGTTGGGGTGCAACAGCCCTTTCAGCCAGGCCACCGAAAGTAAGCAGGCTGCAATAATCCTCTCCAGGATCTTTGAGATTGTACGGATCAGGACGATTATTCTGAAGGAGGCGGGTGATTCGTAGGATGGCTTCCCTGGTTTATCAAGCACTACCCCGTTTGAGCTTTTCAGTGACGCGGGGTGGTACCCCAGGCGAACCAGCGGGGCAAGTAGATGAAGAAGGATTGTTTGGTTGATCTTGTTTACCTGTTTCCAGGTCGAGTAAGGTATCCCGTCCGGGCCAGGGGCCGAGGTCGCGGAGCACTTGGAGAGAGCCGTGGCTATCTCGTCTGTCGTCAAGGGGGCTGCCGACCTGTGTGGCCTGAGCCTGGGTGGCGGGGAGAAGGGCTCCTCCGGGGGGAAGAAGTGGTCTAGAAGGACCTCGTTCATCTGTGTTGGGGTCACGGCCCCTGGGAGGGAGGGGAATCGTGGCTGGGCACGCCCGTAGGTGAACCTCTTCGCCGTCCATAGGCTTTGGGGGGTGGCGCCCAGTCGAAAGGAGGACCAGTGTTTCTTTTTAGCGGCCTTGATTGCCTTGAAGTACCCCGTCTTAGAGGTGCCAGCAATTTCCCGCATGTGTGGGGTGTCGTGTTTTCTGGCTGCTCTGGCGGCCTTGTGATATTCACGACGGAGGATAGACAGGTGAGTGGTCCACCAAGGTTTGGAGTGGTGGGAAGGTCTGGATACCGGCGTGTGCTCTTTTAGGAGAGCCACCAGACGGTTCAGTAATTCTGACATCCATTCGTCCAGCTGTAAAGGGGTGGGGCATGGCGGCACTGCCGGGACCTTGAAACCCTTAATAATCGGTTCAAGGGCCTCCCAGTCCGTGTCTGCCGAGCGCGGGCACGGGGGTTTCTGGTGTGGGGATGGTGTGGCGAGGGTGATTGTTATCGGGACGTGGTCGGAGCCCGTCGAGGGGAGGGAGGCCTCCCAACTCTTGATGAGAGGGAGGAGGGGGGGGTTCGCAAAAGCTAGGTCTATGACCGAAGGGCGAGCGCTGCCCGGCAAGGGAAACCTGGTGTACTCACCTGGGGGATTAAGGAGGGCGAAACCAGATTCTGCCGCCTTGTCAAAGTAGGGAGTTGAGGAAGAGATCTCCCGGTGTGAGAAGTGCCGTAGAGGGTCCGAGAGGGGGTTGTGGATGTTGAGGTCCCCTAACACTAGGAGGGGGAACCCAAGGTCGGGGAAAAGAACTTCTGGTGAAACGGAGTGGACTCGGTGGTCCACGGTGTTGGTGGAGTAAGCGTTAATTATCCTGAATGAGTGCAAGGCGGTGCCAAAAAGGGGCTCGTTGGAGGAGATGTCGAGAGAAAGAACATCGTCCACCTCTCTGAACCTGGGGAGCACCGTGTAATTGGAAAGAAAAGACAGATGAACATAGGCAGCCACGTGTGGCTTCCTAACCGGGGGGAAAAAGGACTTGAAACCATTAAAGGAATGATGGTGAGCCTTGTTGACAGGCGGATCCTGCAAAAGCACTATCGAGGGGTAGGTGGTCGTCTCTTTGAACGACTCAAACAAGGAAAGAAAAACATTCCAGCTCCCAAGGCAGTTATGTTGAACGAAGGAAAGAAACGCAGGGGCAGGGACCGGCCCTTGACTCCCAGGAGGCATTGGTTGATTATTCATTACCGGGACGAACCCGACGAGTCGAAGAGGCAGGGGTAGCGCTAGGCTCCTCCAGGGGGAGAGGACCGCAGAAGCCGTGGGTAGTGCCAGGACGCGTGGACGGTCCAGCTGGCGGAGGCTGCCTGGGGGTTATGTCCACTGCAAGGGGACCCGACCCGTGCGGGGGAGTAGTGGATGTCGGACCCCCATCGACCGCCAAATCCATGGGGTCTTGACCGGTTGGTGCGGGGGCAGGTGAGTTGGTTCTGGTGGGGACAGGCGGTGGAGGTCGAGCCGGACACTCCCTGAAGGTGGCAGTGTGGTCACCACCGCAGTTACAGCAATGGGGGGGCGAGGTCGGACAACAGGATCGGACTGGCTTATTGTTCCCGCTCCTGGGGCAGGTTGGATTCTGGCATCTGTGAGCCGCGCGAGTATGGTGAAGCGCACAAATGGGGCATGTGGGGTGGGAGGCGGGGCATCGTTGATGGGCGTGTCCGTATCTCCAGCAGTTCTTACACTGGGAGGTTCTTGAGGAGGAGAAGGCAAGTTCGACCATGCGTTTCTGAGAGAGGATGACGACCCCTGAAGTGAGGGTCGAAACGTTGTGGGGGTCGACGGTGATAACCACCGAAGTGGCCTGCTTGGTCTCCCTAGAATCTCTGCTAGGGCTAAGGTACCTGGCTGAGAGAATCTGGGTCGCTTTGTCGTTGAGGATTGCTTGCCGGATATATGGGAAGAGTTCCTCTTCATCTTGGGGGAGGAAACGTAGGGGGAGGCCGTGGATCGCTAGTTGAACGGCAGTGGGGGCGAGGACGAGGGAACACCAGGGGTTATCTCCTACAGGGAAACACTGATTGAGGGCCCTTGTGAGGGAGTCGAAATAGGGAGCGTATGAGGCGGCGGGGGTCGCTTTGTCAGTGACGGTCAGGGAGACGGAGGCACGAGGGTTGACAGTAGCAGTGAAGCCAAGGGGGAGGAGGCAGTTTGATTCGTGGAGGACGCGAGCGGCGATGTCGGGAAAGGTAGCGGCAATTGTGAGAGCGTCTGGATGGGGGGACGGGGACTGGCGAGGAGCAAAGAAGCGTCGTTGGGCACCTGGAAGGGAGGGAGGCCCCTTTTTAACAGGAGGGGCGACCGCGCTCGCGACTTGTTGGGGGGAAGGAGGCTTCCCAGCTTTGCTTTTGCCCTTGCCGCCCGAGCCTGAGCCGGAGGCAGCCTGCGCGTAAGAGGGGGAGGGGTGAACGTCAGGGTGGAGGTGGCCTGGGGTGAAGGAGTCGAGGTCGTACCTCCCCTTCCGGAATTCACCGGCCTCATAGGAATTGGGGTACAGCCTGGCGTACTTTTCGCAGTCTCCGAACCCCTTGCCAAGTCTTGTGTCGTAGAATGGTATGAGGTATTTAGGGTCCTCAGCCACGGCTGAGGGAGGTGTGGGTGGTGCAAGGGCCCTTTCCTTTCCTTTTCTTGAAGGGGGGGGGCCGGCAGTTGGGGGGGGCTTGGGCTTCCTTGGTGGGGGGGGGGCCTGTGTCAAGGGGGCAGGGGTCGGGGCTGACACCCGATGTGACAGGTCACGTATGGATGCCTGGAGATCGGCGATCCCCGGAGCGGTTGTTTGTTCTTGGGTGTGGGGGAGGTTAGCAATTTGAGAGGAGATGTCATGGAGCTCCTCCCGGAGGTTCTCGTTTTCCTCGGAGATGGTTGCGACCGCCTGAGTTACCCCGCTCAGCTCGTGTGAGACGGTAACCAGGCCCTGGACGAGCTGGGAGAGGAGAACGATTGTGGTGGATTGGATGGGGAGGGTGCCGGCCTGCGCGTCTGGGCTGAGGTCCGGGAAGTCTTGGAGGCTGAGCCTGAGGGCGCTCCTCGCCTGAGCCAGTTGCCTCGTCATGAACTCGATGGGGTGATCGGTCGAGGGTGTTCCTGAACGCGAAGGGAGAGGGGAGTTCAGGGCTGAGAGCCTACCGAATGCTGCATTCCCTGGGGGGAGGTTGTGGGGGTTCGCCATGGCGACGAGTAGGTGAGGAAAAAGTGGGAGAGGGGTTTGGTCCGGACGCAAAGCGGGGTAGAGTCGAGATTGTATGTGAAATGTAGGGGGGGGGAATAAGTTTGAGAGAAGCGTGGTCCACCTCTTGGTCGTTTTTCTTTTTTTCTTTTTTTTTTTCTTTTTTTTGTAATCATGCGTTCAGTGTTTTTAGGTACAAAAAGCCTCATGCAGCGCTAGCTATGGAGAGAACAAAATCTATAAACCAAAAACATAAACAAAAGAAAGTCACGGCACCAGTTAAATATCCACTATCGCGCAGGTTTCTCCTCCGCTGGGCCAGCGGCCACATGTAACAAGGAAAGTACAAACTAACAATTTAGTCGTCTCAAATAGGAAAGCTTTTACTTTAAAACAAAGGAGAGAAACCCAACCTCCCTATACCTCAGCCAACGAAAAAACACGGGAGACCGGGGGGGGCACCCTGGGGGGTGAGAGAGAGAGCGGTGGGGAAGAGGAGGGGGTGGAGGGCGGGAACATTGAGGGGGGAAATCCCGTGGAGGTTACGCCTATCAAGGTGGCGAGTCTTTTTAGCAGAGGAAGGGAAGAGCAAAGTGGTGCTTCGGGACCGACATCAGTAACGCCGTGGAGGAGGCGCGTCCTGCTGTGTTGTCTCGAGGGGCAGGAGAGGATAGCGTGTTCGAAGGTTTCGGGCTCCAAGCCACAGTGGGGGCAGGAGGTGTCGGCATCGGGGGTCCTCCAGGTTGGGTGGGCGGCCAGGTAACTCTTACCGGCTCTCATCTGGTGAATTCTCCCGGCAACGAACTTCCCCAATCCCATAAAAGGTCTCGCGTGCATTGCTGGGGGATGTAGGTAGTACCCTGGGGTCGGGAAAAGGGAGGCCCATTCCTCGAGGAGTGTCTCTCTTAACCTCTTCTTCCGGTCGGAGTAGGTGCTGTCCATTAGGGACTGTGGCGGGAGGACGGGGGTCGGGCACACGAGGTGGGAATTGATCATGGGCATTCAAGACAGCCCGAGGGTGAAGGGTATTGTCCGGTGAGCTACCGCGTCCACAGGGAGGTGGTTCCTCATTGGCGGGACAGGGCAGGGCGTCTTCCAGTGCAGGGGCAGGTAAACGGACGACAGGCCTCTGGTTAATGCACGAGAGGAGTCAGGCGCCCGATACACCGAGAGCGAAGGGAACGAGGGGTGAAGGCGGGCCGTTGCCGGGTTCACGCTGGGAGGGGAGCAGACAACCCTGAGCGCCGCCAGTCTTTGCCGGTGGGCGATCAGGAGGGAGACAGGTGGGAGGCAGGACTCCACCGAAAGTATCCCGGTGGGCGTGGCTGAGAAGCAGTTGGTGGTCCACCTCTGGACCTTGCGCCAAAATGTATCGACGCGGTTTGTTGTGCCCACGCTAGGTGTGAACAGGTCCGCGCCGTAGAGAAGGATGGGTGCAAGCAGTGAGGTTGCCAGTCTGTGGCACAAATAGGGGGGGAGGCCCGCACTGGGCGGACTGAGGCGACGAATTAGAGCGAACGCACCCTGGGCAAGGGCCACGCGACGCGAGAAGTGTGCAGCGGGGTCAAGGGCCGGAGTCAACCAATACCCGAGCCACCGAACAGAGTTGCCGGGGTGGAACAGTTCCCCTTTTATTTGGATAGGTGAGGTGCACTTCGGAGAGTGCCTCTGGCTGGGGGTCCTCCAATGTATCAATTCAGTTTTCGCGACCGAAAAGGAGACGCCCAGGCGGGACGCCTTCCTTTCAAGCTTGTCGAAGAGATCTTGGAGCCGTCGGATGTTGCCACGATAGGAGAGGGAAGCCACTGTGAGGGCGAAGTTGGCCACATACGAGATCATCAGACCCCGAGGGATCCCGAAGTGCAGTGGCGCAACGTAGAGAAGAAAGAGGAGCGGGGAGATTGGGGAGCCCTGGGGGGCTCCGACGTTGACTGGGGCTGGGGTCCCTGGTGCCCCTTGGAAAATCAGGGTGCAGCTTCGTTCCCCCAGAAAGGACGAAACCCAGGAGACCAGGTAGGAGGGTACCCCGCCTTCCCTCCGGAAGCGGGCCAAAGCTTTGTTGTCGACGTTGTCGAACCCCGCTTTTATATCCAACAACAAGGAGGAGACCTTGAGTCGGAGTCTCTGCAGGGTTCTGACGTCGTTGGTCAGGGTGAGGCATGCGTCGTAGGTACTAAGCCCAGGGAGCGAACCGCATTGGTTGGGGTGCAGCAGCCCCTTGAGCCGGGCTGCCACGAGTAGGCGGGCTGCTATAATCCTTTCCAGGATCTGCGAAATTGTTCGGATCAGTACGATTATCCTGAAGGAGGAGGGTGATTCGTAGGAGGGCTTTCCTGGTTTATCAAGCACCACACCATTCGAGCTCTTCAGTGATGCTGGGTGGTATCCCAGGAGGACAAGCGGGGCAAGTATGTGGAGGAGGATTTCGGGGTTGATTTTGTTGACCTGTTTCCAGACAGAGTAGGGTATCCCGTCCGGGCCTGGTGCCGAGGTCGGGGAGCACTTGGAGAGAGCCGCAGCTATCTCGTCCGTCGTTAAGGGGGTTGCCGACCTGTGTGGCCTAAGCCTAGGCGGCGGGGAGAAGGGATCCTTCGGACGAAAGAAGTGATCCAAAAGGACGCTGTTCATTTGTTGTGGGGTCTCGGCCCCTGGGAGGGAGGGGAAGCGAGGTTGGGCACGCCCGTAGGCGAACCTCTTAGCGGTCCAAAGCCTCTGGGGGGTGGCGGCCAGCAAAAAGCAGGACCAGTGTTTGTTTTTAGCGGCCTTGCTCGCCTTGAAATACCCCGCGTTGGAGGTTCCGGCAACTTCCCGCATGTGTGGGGTGTCGTGTTTCCTGGCCGCCCTGGCTGCCTTGTGATATTCACGACGGAGGATAGACAGGTGAGGAGTCCACGAGGGTTGGGAGTGATGGGAGGGTCTGGATACCGGCGTGTGCTCCTTTAGGAGAGCTATCAGGTGGTCCAGCGATCCTGACCTCCATTCATCCAGCTGTAGGGGGGTGGGGCATGGCGGTGCGCCCGAGACCTTGAAACCCTTAATGATCGGGTCGAGGGTTTCCCAGTCCGTGTCCGTCCAACGCGGGCGCGGAGGCTTTTGGTTCGGGGATGGCGCGGCGAGGGTTATCGTTATCGGTACGTGGTCGGAGCCTGTTGAGGGGAGGGAGGCTTCCCAACTCTTAACGAGGGGAAGGAGGGGGGGGTTCGCGAAGGCAAGGTCTATAACCGAGGGGCGAGCTTTGCCCACCAAAGGAAACCTAGTGTACTCGCCTGGGGGATTTAGCAGGGCGAAACCGGATTCTGCCGCTTTCTCAAAGTAGGGGGTCGAGGAAGAGATCTCCCGGTGCGAGAAGTGTCGCAGGGGGTCTGAGAGGGGATTGTGTATGTTGAGGTCTCCTAAAACTAGGAGGGGAAACCCAAGGTCGGGGAAAAGAACTTCTGGTGAGACGGAGTGGACCCTGTGGTCTACAGTGTTGGTGGAGTAGGCATTAATTATCCTGAATGAGTGGAAGGCGGTGCCGAAGTCCACCTCTTGGTCGTTTTTTTTTTTCTTTTTTTTTTTGTAATCATGCGTTCATTGTTTTTAGGTACAAAAAGCCTCATGCAGCGCTAGCTATGGAGAGAACAAAACCTATAAATCAAAAACATAAACAAAAGAAAGTTACGGCACCAGTAAATATCCACTATCGCGCAGGTTTCTCCTCCGCCTGGCCATCGGCCACACATAACAAGGAAAGTACAAACTACCAATTTAGTCGTCTCAGAAAGGAAAGCCTATTTAAACGAAGGAAAGAAAATCCCAACAGCCCTATACTTCAGCCAACGAAAAAACACGAAAAGCCGGTGGGGGCACCCTGGGGGGAGAGAGAGAGAGCGGGGGGGAAGAGGAGGGGGTGGTGGGCGGGAACATCGAGGGGGGAAATCGTGTGGAGGTGACGCCTATGAAGGTGGCGAGTCTTTTAAGTAGGGGGAGGGATGACCAAAGTGGGGCTTCGGGAGCGACATCAGCGACGCCGTGGAGGAGGCGTGACCTGCTGTGCTGTCTCGAGGGGCAGGAGAGGATGGCGTGTTCGAAGGTTTCTGGCTCCAAGCCACAGCGGGGGCAGGAGGTATCGGCGTCGGGGGACCTCCAGGTCGGGTGGGCGGCCAGGTAACCTTTCCCGGCCCACATTTGGTGAATTCTCCCGGCAACGAACGTGCCCAAACCCATGAAAGGCTCTGGCTGCAGCGCCGGAGGGTGTAGGTAGTACCCGGGGGTCGGGAAAAGGGAGGACCATTCCTCAAGGAGCGCCTCTCTCATCCTCTTCTTCAGGGCGGAGTACGTGTTGTCCATCAGGGACTGGGGTGGGAGCATGGGTGCCGGGCACACGAGGTGGGAGTTGATCATGGGCATCCTGGACAACCCAAGGGTGAAGGGTATCGTTCGGTGGGCTACCGCGTCCACCGGGAGGTGGTTCCTCATCGGCGGGACTGGGCGGGGCGTTTTCCAGGGTGGGGGGAGGTAGACGGACGACAGGCCTCTGGTTAAAGCCCGTGAGGAGTCAGGCGCCCGATACGCCGAGAGTGAAGGGAACGAGGGGTGGAGGCGGGCCGTTGCCGGGTTCACGCTAGGAGGGGAGCACACCACCCTGAGCGCCGCCAGCCTCTGCCGGTGGGTGATCAGGAGGGAGACAGGTGGGAGGCAGGATTCCACCGAAAGTATTCCGGTGGGTGTGGCTGAGAAGCAGTTCGTGGTCCACCTTTGGACCTTCCGCCAGAATGTATCGAGGCGGGACGTCGTGCCCACACTAGGTGTGAACAGATCCGCGCCGTAGAGTAGGATGGGGGCAATCAATGATGTCGCCAATCTGTGGCATAGGTAGGGGGGGAGGCCCGCGCCGGGCGGACTGAGGCGACGAATGAGGGCGAACGGACCCTGGGCAAGGGCCAAGCGACGCGAGAAGTGTGCAGCGGGGTCAAGGGCCGGAGTGAACCAGTACCCGAGCCATCGAACAGACTTGCCGGGGTGGAACAGTTCCCCTTTGATTTGGATAGGTGAGACGCACTTCGGGGAGTGTCTCTGGCTGGGGGTCCTCCAAGTCCACCTCTTGGTCGTTTTTTTTTTTCTCTTTTTTTTTTTGTAATCAAATCGTTATTATGTTTAAAGGTACAAAAGACTCATGCAGCGCTAGCTATGGAGATAAACAACCTATAAGCAAACGTCTTCCCGCCCGCTTCACCTCGTCATAGGAAAAATCAAACACCCCGAATCCATAGGAAAAGTCTCCCCCGCCTAGTACCTAAGATAATATACCCCAGACACGTAAGGAAACAATACATAGAAACGTACAGGTCGAGAGACCCAAACCCTTCAGCAGGCTCCCCAAAACAAAAGAAACGACGGCTGTTCTAAGGCCCTTTCGGGGCCTGGGGGAGAGGATAGATGATCGCCGACACGGGAAAACTCATAGGCTGAGGGCCCACCAAAAAACCATGATGTACGGTCGGGCAGGTCATTACATCGTTCCCAAGCGTTGGACAAAGCCACGGAGGCAGTGCTATACCACGACTAGGCGTAACCGAGGAGAGGCCGAACGATCGGACGGGGAGAGGGGCGAGCGGAGCCACCGAGCAGAGGCGATGCCAGCCAACCATGATGAGCAGTAGGCTGCCAGCCGGTGAGTAGCAGTAGGGTGCCAGCCGGTGGGGGGTGAGCAGTAGGGTGCCAGCCTGGAGAGGAGTTTTTAGCAGTAAGGTGCCAGCTTATGGGGCAGTTTGGTGCCAGCGGACGGAACCGGGAGGGGGGTAGAGGAAGGATCGCGACCAGGCTAGCCACAACCGACAAACCGGCCATAGCAAGGGCTTTTGGGACGACGACGAGACCGGGACGAGACCGTGATGTTACTAACCGCGGCTTTCCCCACCAGACGTACAAGCCCAGCAAGCCGGGGCCTACTTTGACCGAGAGTCCGACACTGTAACGCCGACCGTGAACCAAGCGAGAAGCTTTCCGACGGTGCAAAATGCTAAGTGAGGTGCAAAGCAAGTGCGGGGTAAGGGGGAGAACCGAACTTCATGACCGGGTGTCAACGATGAACAGGAACGAGAACCCCAAGGAGGGGAGGCATGCGTGCCTCAGGAGAGGAGGGTAGATGGCTTAATGTCAACCCCTAGGCAGTAGCCATGATGGGGGAAGAGAGGTGGGTGGGGGGAAGTGACGATGATTTCCCGTGGTGTTGAGATTTCAATCGCCGGAGGTGGAGGAGAGATGGTTCGTGTCCACCTCTTGGTCGGAACCAAGCGCCTTATATAGGCATCTTCTCACAACCCTAACCCTGGTCACTCATCACCTCGTATAACATAAACTTCTATGACTCGTAGTGAGTAATAGCGTGAAATCCCTCGATGACTCACATGAGTCATCGCTCAACATTCCGTTATCCAATCAAAACTAATAAACCAAGTCATGTGCTCAAGCGAGTCACATGTGTGAAACCCATGACTCATAATGTGGGTCATGTGTGAAAGTCATTACATCATATGACTTCACAATCGTGAGTGATGAAACAATCAACCAATCATAATATAACGATGACTCGCGAGTGCGTTGTCATGTGAGAACTATGAGTCAAGTGACGTCATAGTGTGGAATCCAACATACCTTATGACTAATAAGTATTAGTCATGTGAAATCTGCCTTGCTTAGTCACGATTTGTGACAGGTTTGGGCGGTACGGATTGCAGATCATTCCTGTCGACCTATACCTTGCCACAACACCTCGACGTACTGGACCCATTTCGTGAATACTTAGTCTGGGCGGAAGCCAGTATTCATGCTGGTCCCCATGTAGCAACTTTCTATTATCCAAATATTATTGACTGTGTCCACTACGTGATCTGCCAGGTCACGTATAGCTCGCATATAGTTTACGCACCTATTCAAGAATATGCTTCCTGTGTGGGTGCGATTATTTTCAGAAATGCAGACGGCGGACTGGTAGTGGGATATACAGGTATGAGATACGTCCTGACAGGTCTTGGGAGAGGTATTTCCAATGCTAACAGCCCATTCCGTTCCTTGGTAGAACACTTTGCCCGCCGGGTCAACAGTGGTTCCCATTATCGGATTGTCTGACCACACGCACCTTACCAATTTCTCAGGAGATAAGAAAGCCTGGCCACTATACATGACGATCGGCAATATCCTTTCGCGGACAAGAAACAACCCTGCCAAGATGCCAATCCTGCTTGTAGCATTGCTTCCAGTACCCCGCAAGTTCACTGGCGAATCAGCCTGTGCCAACGAAGCCCACCGGTAGACAAATGCGGATACCATGCGGGCTATCTTCGATCTGGTCCTGGCACCATTACAGCCAGTTGCCCAAGAATGAACCGTAATGGATTGTGCACATGGCAAAACACGCCTTTGGTTTCCCATTTTGTCGGCCTGGATCGCTGATCATGGTGAGCATGCAGCCTTGCAAGGAATAGGCAGTAAGTCATGCCCAACGTGTGAGGTCCCGTGCGCGGAGCTCGGTGGGGATCCACAGCAAATATATGAGACCCGCGACTCCATGCCATATAGGGAGCAAGCCTTGAGGCCTGGGCCGGCAGAAGCGGTCGGCATTGCAGAATACTTCAGTGGTTGGGGGTCAAAATAGGAAACAATGTATTCATTGGACTGGATCCAGTAAGCCCCGCGGACCTACACAAGCCGGACCTCTTGCACAACATCTACCTTGGCTTATTCAAACATATGATGGACTGAGTGGAAGGATTCCTGAAAATGCATAAACCACAACAGGCGTTGGACGATGCTTGGAAAGAAATTCCTCCTTACCCCGGATTCAGTGTACCGAAAAAGGCCTATTGCGAAATCACACCATGGCAGGGAAAGAAGATGCGCAGTCTCGGCCCTGGTATTTCAGCCATAATGGGGTCCCCATTGCGAAATCCGGACAGTTCTCAGTATGATGATTTCAAGGGCGCTTTGAAGTGTGTTAGCTCGCTGGTTGATTTCTCTCTCATGGCTCAATATCGGAGTCATACACCAGATACACTTTCCTACAGGGAAAGCTACCTGCAGACATTTCACCGGACAAAGAACATTTTTCTCGAGTTCCGTACCTCGAAGGCTACTCGCACCAGAGCAGATCGCCAGGATCGGGAGCTAAGGGAACTGATAGCGGATCAGCGTGCTAAAGAAGTCCACCACAGAACCGTCCCTAATCGCCGTCGACAGGCTGATCCCGAGAGGGTTGAAAGGTCCAATCGGTGGGCGGGTTTGATACGGTGTGAGAACCACTTCATCTTCATCAAGATGCACTACCTGACTCACATGGCCTCCCACGTACGGCGTTTTGGATCCATATCAATGTATTCGACAGACATCGGTGAACTAGCATATAAGGATGAGATTAATGATGGATACCGCAGGTCAAACAGGAATGAAGCCACCCGGTAGATCTTGTCCCAATATGGCCGCCAACATGCGCTAGCAATGATGTTGCAGATGAAGGAAGGACTATCGAAAGTTAACGGTGTACTCGTGGCTGAAGATAGTGGGATGGAAATGCCGGCCTTTTCAAGTGCGGGTACGCCTCGCCGGGTTCTTAAAGGCTGTATAAAGAACACCAGCACACTGACTGAACTTTGCCCAACCCTCAATATCCATTATTCCAACATGATGCAGGAGATACTACGTTTTACTAGGCAGACTGCTGCGGATGCCCGGTGGTTGCCAGCTGACCCCACCGTCCAAGGGTTACACCCAGTAGAAGGATTTGCTCAGCTTGAAATTCCGTTTGCCGACTTGCAGGAAACTGACAGGTTCATGATGCACCGGGCCCGCTGCCCTAGAACAAAGGCCTTCTGTAACGGTGGCCCCAGAAACAATTGTGTATGGGTCCAGACTGGTGGGGAAGCGAACTATAGAGATTTACGAGAATGGGTGGTGGCTCGGTTGCTAGCACTTTTCAAGACAAGAAATATTCTCAGTGAAGTGGGAGCTGTCCATCGGTTGGCATTGGTTTGCATACTCGATCCTGTCAATAATGGCAGATTTCACATTGCGAGCGGACATATTTGAGTTGGCTAGCGGGTCAATGGTCGAGACATGCGAATAGTCAGTATCCCCTCGTTTGTAGCGAAATTCTTGGCATTCCGGTAACTACCCGACAACTACAATTAATGTAATTAAAAATCAAAGAAAAGACTTAAATGTGTGAAATAAAAAATAGGATTAGCTAAGTACAGTGGAAATCAAGCAAACAATTTCATTCACGCAGCCGACATAAAGGTACATCACAATGGTTACATTTTTGCCAAGGCTTCGGTAAATCATCTCTCCTACTAGTTGCAGCTGGCCCAGTCTTTTTCTGCCAGCGACAGAGGTAGCAATCCTTACAGGTCTCAAGAGGGACAGGTCGTTGTATGGCAAGCTCTCAGCGCTTTGCTGGAAGCTCGGTGTTGACATGTTGGCAATGTTGCAGGTTCGGCTGATTCTCATTTGGGGAGCCGCCTGTACTTGCATTCTCCGTATCATCAATCATGCCCCTTGTGCCACTGGAAATATACTCCCAAGCTGTCCGAAGACAATGAGAAACAGTTTGCCTATTACTAGAAGAAGAATTTGATGGGAAAGTGGTGCTTTTACTTTAGCCAGGGGGAACAAGTGATCTTTCGTGATGTGTGGAGGGTGTCTTTACCGAAGCATTTCTCCCACCACTTGGCGGATGATAGGAAGCCGAGTCTTCAGGGAAGATTTCAAGGCAGGAGATATTAGTAGAGTAGGGTCGAAGTTGCCGGGCTGCCATTGTGGGCTGAGATTCACAGACCTTTCCTTATCTACTCAATCCTCACCAACAGTACACTTCTGTATAAACACTTGTCACTTCATGCCTCAGCTAGTAAATCATTTGTAATTATTGTTTCAGATACCCTTGGACTTCCTTTTTGCTCCGGCGAAGTCTAGAGTCAAAAGGAAAAGAATTCAATTTTTGAGTGCCGGTGGCGTTGTTCTCGCCAGCAAAAGGGACAAATTTGTCCCTTCTAGGAACGGTGGGATAGGGGCAATGATCGGACAGGGGCAGGTAATTCCTAGGGGGGAGAGGCAATGGATAGTGAATCACAGGATTGATCTGCGGACGTTTAATGAAATATATTAAATTATTCTATCCAATCATGTACAGTATTTATATAAGTTAAGGCTGGGCACTTAAGATGGCAGTTCCCTTATTGAGTGTCCGGCCTCAACTCGGCCACGGGAGTACTACCCAATCCGCCGGCGTTTAAGGGAATATTTTAAATAGAATGAATTGTTTTGCATGAATATGCGGCCAAGTTGAAGCTGTACACTTAAGATAACAGTGCCCGTATTGAGTGTCCTGCTTCAACTCGGCCGCCCGGGGTACTATACGATCTACTGGCATTTAAGGGACTATTGTAAATAGGTCGAATTGTTCTGCATGAATATGCGGCCAAGTTCAAGCCGTACACTTAAGATGGCAGTTCCCATATTGGGTGTCCAGCTTCAACTCGGCCGCAGGAGTAATATACCTTCTACCGGCATTTAAGGGAATATTAAAAATAGATTGAATTGAACAGGCGGCCGAGTTGAAGCTGGCCACTTAAGGGAGAGATTCCCTTAGAAAGTGTCCGGCTTCAACTCGGCCGCGTAAGTTCTGCTGATTATTAATAAGACCAATTTATTTTCTCTTGTGGCGAAGCCAACCCAAGCAGGGGGTGTCCATGGTGGCCGCGCCGGGTGTCTTGTGAACAGTAAGGGAATTATGGAAGTGACAGCAGGCCGCGGGCTAAGAAAAGTGCAACATAGAATGTCAGCAGACGGGAGCGGACAGATCTAGGTCGCTAGAGGTGAGAGGGAATCTGGGAGGGCCACCGGATGCGCACAGTTGGTAAGAGTAGGCAGGAGGCCTGTTGACGAGAAGATAAGGGGGCGGATACAATATGAAGGCGCTGGGAGGGGGTGGGGTGGCAAGGAGCACGTTGGACGCTTTGGAGACAAAGTGGGGCGTCCGGGTGTACCAGAGGCAAGAGAGGAAAGGCAAAGAGGGCTCAGGAGATCCGGAAGAATGGGAGGCAAAGAGCGGACTGGCTTCGTCGAGACGCGGGCTCGATATGTCCGGTGAAAAAGGTTTTTTTGGTTATGTGGTGCAAGCTTTATTGTTTCTAGAACCAATATCTGTTACCCCTTCCATACTTATTTATCCCGAATTGCTTGCTCTTGATAGTGAAGCTGGGAATTTGCAGATTTACATTAGCTGTGGATGTCTGGTAGAAGCAGAAGCTAGTCATATGGCACATGATTCCCAGGATTCAGACATTGAACCAAACCCTGGATCCTCTTGTATATCAAATGACTCAATCACTAGAAATGCTAACTTTGTAGCTTTCAATTCAAGTTGTAGTTAACGCTGTTGTTATGTAGACCTCTCTATAGAACAAAAAACTTTTTGGTCTGCCGCACTTGCTTTTGCGTCACACTTGCTTTTACTGACCATGAGCGACAGCGAAATAGGGTGGGAACCGGCTATTACTCACTTAACACTATTCTGAGCACTACACCATCTCGGAAACACAAAGTTTTTCATATCACGATTACCCAAATAGGCCAGGTTCTAAGATTTTTGAATGGGGGTGCAATATCTAAGCAGTGAACAGGATACCGGCAACACCCTTCATATTCATCATATGATACTTAAGTTACATCATGCTTATCACAATTATTCCTAACTTTGCTCTTTTTAGTTACTTCACCCCCGATCGCTTCCACTACCAGCGCTATGGGCACTTAGGGCGGTGCTTGAAAACACACGAAGGGATGCTAATCGTCCTGTTAGTGCAACGCTAAAAGTAAGTGAAACTCGGGAACGAACAAAGGGATGGTGCAGGTACGAGTACTTCAGCTGATTTTGATTTATCTTGGTGGGTTGTCTATCGTTACCCCTCCTGTGCCCATCATCCTATTAGTGTAACGCTAAAAGTGAGTGAAACTCTGCAACGAACAAAGGGATGGTACAAGTACTTGAGTACCTCAGCTGATTTTCAGTTATCTTGGTGGGTTGTCTATCGTTCTCTTTCCTGTGCCAATCGTCCTATTAGTGCAACGCTAAAAGTGAGTGAAACTCGGGAACGAACAAAGGGATCTCTAAACTGGCGGCCGGGGCTGTGTCGGTTCGGGGGTTATGTCGGGAACGCAGATACGCAGGGGAAGTATACTTCAGTACTTCGGTACAGACTGGAATATCCAGAGTGACGTCAAATATTAATTCTTGTTCTTACACGCAGTGTGTATATCTCTTCCCGACATTACACACGAACCGACATAGCACCCGCCGCGAGTTTACCTCCGCAACCCAAAAGATTTGCTGCTGGATGCTTGAGCGAGAGGCTTGGCTAGGAGGTGAGGAAGGGGGGAAACCGGGATATCGGAGTTTCACCCTTTGTAGTATGGGATGCGAAGCCCTTTTGGCTGTTTCTGCTCCTGACCATTTGGTCTGTGATAGTGGAGAAGCGAAAGAGCGAGCGATACCTTGGTGTGTCCCTAAGTCTCTCGGACTCTAGCACGGTCCGTATTATAGTGTAATGCGAGTTATATCTTCGGATAGGCTAATAGTCGGGTTCTTGGCCCCAAGGGTAAAGCTAGCACTGATATGGATGGTTGGGACCGGGGAGCTAGTGGGAGAATACAAAATTTGAGCCAGGTAATTTGAACTAGTCTTGCCATAACACAGGAACTGGTATCTTGCTAAACTTGTCGCGTTCCCAACAGTTCTACATAAGATTGGCTGGCGCTGAAAATTGAGAAGAACCGGAAAGGGAAAACAATTCCCTACGCTGGAGGGATTTCTCAATAAATCAGACAAAGGAAATACTCTTGTTCTCGTACAAGCCCCACTTCTCCTTTGCATCCCTAGTCAATACTCTAAGGCGCTTCCTATCCCCTATCCTCATGCATCACCATTGCACGACACTTGGTCGACACACAAAACGTTGCACTAATGTTATATCTCACGAGCTACCGTAAAAACCTGAATAGTTGGACGGTGTGCTATGAAGTCCAGAATTCCCTTCTCTGGAAAGGGGGCAAAAACACAGCAAAACACGGCCCCTTTCCCCCCTCCGAGACAAAAAACGAAACAAAAATTCCTTGACCTTACTAGGAGAGGAAAGTCCAAAGACATAGCACACCGTCCAATTATCCAAGTTTTTACGGTATAAATACCTAAGCCTTACGAAAGATCACGAATTCTTGACTGCCTACTCTGATAGGGGTACCAGAATGGCACCGATAGTGCACTCCGTCCAAGACAATGTAATTGGTACTACCAATCCCCGCACCAAACGCCTCCCCAAAAGTCCCTGTATAAACTCGAATGCGAGAAAGCAAGTTGAGCCGGTAATTGATAGTGATCTCGATGGTATCCGAGTCGAATTCCTCGTGGTTGTCGATGTCAAGGATTAAGCGGCCTCTAGTTTTATAGCTTGTGAACACACCCGTGATTTGAGTAGTGATTGCAATATCCCTGGTAGCGACAGCAATCACCGCCGTATGGGACCTCTTCGCTTCCTCTTCCCTCTCCCTAGCCTTGCGCTTTTTCACCTCCACTGCATGCGACTCTTCTAACAATTCCATCCCAGCTACGACCCTTTCGAGCTCATCCTGAGCTCTCGCATGCTCCTCCATAAGGATCCGGTTCATTTCACCATCTTTCGCCAATCTAACTTCCTGAATTTGCTTTTCTAGGGATTCCACCCCCGCTTTGAATTTCTTCTCTTGGGCAATTAGTTCCTGATTAATGCATTGCCCTGCATTGGTCTCCAGCAGGGTCATACCCTGCTCGGCAATCTGAGACTGAATATCAAGGGGCTTCCGTGTGTTTGACATCAACTTGTGAATAAGGTTTAATCCAGATTCTCTGGTGCCGTAGAATCTCTGGAGAGTAGCACCCTTGTCAACAAGTGCTCCCCAAAAATCCTCTTTTAGGAGCCTAGTTTCACAAAGCTCCGCCGCTGCCAGATTGATGTTCGACCAATGTGTTGTTGTGAGAAGCACGTTCTCCAATGCTGCCTGACCGCACAAACCTTGGAACAGCCTCAAAATCCTCATGGCAGAACCCTCCATGCGGACTTTGGTGATGGGATGAAGGAAGATGATGCCGGAGAGGAGTTGGCCTTCCCTGTAGGATGACAATGCCCAATCAGCGATCTCTTGCAAGACCTCAGTATCGCTTCTCTCCGTATCATTGAAGCCCGGGGTGTCGACCAGTGTGATTTTTGCTCCCTCATACTCGAAGGAGTAAGATTGGACCTTGCGGGTGCCTTCTTCCTGTCAGCATTCAGGTCCAGGTTCTAAAACAGGGGACTCTCTTACAAGAATAAAGATCGGCGCTTACTTCTACCTGCAGGTTGCCAGTGATCTCCCTGATGAAGTAGCTTTTACCTGCTCCTGTCATTCATCTTAGCTCATGAAAATCTAAGGTTTTGAGTTAGATTTTGGACTTTACCCGTGACTCCCATTAGCGCTATGATGATTTCAGGGCCAGGGATGACCGGGGGTGGCAATGGAGGGGCCTGTTGACATGGCCGCTGAGGCAGGAATTGGTCATATCCAGTGGTGATCGCGGGAGGCGTTGCGGACACGTCCATGTAGATTTGTGGGGGAATAGCGGGGTAACTGGGGATTTGCGGGAGGATAGGTAATTGCGGGTAGCTAGGTATGTACTGGTTGTTAGGCGCGTCGCAAATGCCGGAGGCTTGTGAATTGCTGGACTGTGGTGGGTCTTGGCGTAGTGAGTGCTCCTTGTGGGAGAGCCTAAGGAGGGTTCGCCAGAATCGCTTCAACCCCGAACTGGGAGCTGGTTCCTTTCCCCCAATCGAGTATTTTCCAGGCCTGTTATCCATGGGGTAGGAGAGTAATGGGCCGTGTGCCAATGGCTGAGAATTCGTCTCAAGGTGATCCAGTCGTTCAGGTCTCCGATATAGGGCTCCTGCGGCTACGGCTACTTTGGTGAGATTGGAGGAATGGGTCGGAGGTCGCAGTTATCCTAGGAGTAACGGTTCTATATTAGAATGGAGGTTGCCACCACTTACTCTTAGATGCGATAGTGGCAAGTTGGGTTGGCCTGCTGCCGGCCGAAGATAATGCCCTTGAGAGGGAGAAATACCTGTGCAGTTGGATACAAGGGGGGAACAATTGAGGCCAACGAGGGAGGAGTTCGGTAGGGTGAAGGGAAACGGTACGGCGTCTGGGGGGTTAAGGAGTTGACACAGGTGGCGGAGGTGGTGAAGAAGGAGATGTGGGGGACGGGGAAAGAAATAGAGAAAGTTAAGGATGCTTGCTTGAGCATTGCAGGGGTTTTCGGAAATGTGGACATTGGCTTGGCGCTCACTGAAGTGCTCCCTCGTGAGAGGGTGCAAGCATTAGGGTTCCTCAAGGTAGGATGGGAGGGGCGGTCTTTCCATTTGGGCTTAAAGATGATTGGCTAAAGGAGCGAAGATGGTGGGGGAGCTTGAAGGGACGATTTCCACTCCTTCAAGTTGGTTCCCGGGGACTAAGGAAGCTTAAAGAGTGAGTCTACGGTGGAAAAGGTAGATCATATCCCTTTGTTCGTTCCCAAGTCTCACTCAGTTTTAGCGTTGCACGAACAGGACGATTGGCACGGGAGAGGTACAAGGGTATCGTGGCGGAGTACTTTGCCAAGCAAATATTGCCCATCTTCAACCGCCAAAGGATTTTCAACCACCAGCCCAGCCCAATGAGAATTATGGCTCTATTAGGTGGTAGGGTATGTGACCCTCTACATATTAATAGAGAGAAAATAGAAATATCTCAAGTTTTCATAGAGACATTAGGGTTTAAAGGTAGGTCAAAATCTGGTAGGAGAAAGGGAATGTCCGGGACAGGTTAATTACTGTTAATTTCCTTGGCTATGACTGTTAATAGAGATTTGCCAAGATATTAACCTTGAAAAGGGCCAGTCACGGTGAATTAACCTACAGTTAATAAACTAGAATGAATGTCCGTCTGTTCCGGCTACAGAGGTCCCCCACCATAGATCATGAATTCGTGGTGCATAGCCGGGGTGGTCACCCCCCCCGTTGTGACGGCAACTCTGGAACACTGGAGGAAGAATGCGTTCAAGTGCCCAGACACGATTTTAGAGATTAAATGTTCAACTTTACACACTTATTGAAGCACCAAAATCAGAATTAAAAATAGGCTAACTTCATAGAATGTTCAGAGGAGATGTAGACTACTTGACTTCTATTGAAACCTCAAATGATATAAATTCTCTAAGTGGTAGTAGGGAATAAAACTCTCTCCAAAATTGCGCCAAGACATCATTTTCAGTAGGAAATCCAAGTGTTGGCAGAATCTAGAAGTTCAACTGCCTACTAGTCTTAAAAGGGGGGGAATTGAGTGTCCTTACTATTTACAGTGGTTCTATCGAGAATTTGAATTTTTGTGAATTTTATCTCATGTAATATCCTAGATTCAAGAGCTCTGATTTGGACAAAATTATGGTACACTCATGGAAGTGCGGTACCACTGCTCTTCAAAATATGGTCGCGGCTCTGTATCATGAATTCATAATCTAGTCTTGTACTAGTACTCGCGCAGGGTTACAAGGTACAGGCATAAAAAAGTGGTACGCTGCATAACTAATGTCTCAGGAGAAGTGGTACACCTGAGAGGAAACCATTCAAAGAATAAGTGTTTCCTCTTGTGACATGTAACTGATAAAGGAAAATATTAGTGGGTCATGCAGATAACATCTCTTGCAGCATATTTGCCATCAAATGAAGCATGTATAGGTGCTTGTTGAGCATGGTTCTGAGACCTTTAAACTGGGATTCTGGTTAATGCTGACCTCATTTCAACCAGGCTTGGGGGGCTGGCAACATACTTTCATAATCAATATTCTCTTGTATCTTCATATTGGGATTACACACATCTGTTATACTATTGTGAATTTATTTTTATTGTCTATGGATGATGGTTAAAAAACTTAGCATTTGGTTTTGAAGACTGGATAGTAAAGGAGGGTGGTTTAAGAGGGGCTCCATCATGGCAACCTATTTTCTCTAAGAGTGTGGTTTGGTTGCTGTGTACCATAATTCCGTCCGGAGTCAACCCAACCCACCCCTGCGCCGTACCACTTTTTTATCCCTGTACCTCGTACCTCCTTGACTGGTGCGACAGTGGAAAATGTTGTACTTCCCATGTTAGTGTCTGAGACACTGGTTAATAAGCAGAATTTATTAAGGTGCGTCTGGTTGCAACCCGAAACCTCAATAATGGCCTGCATTATAGAGTTTTAAGTGAGAACATGATTTTGTGATAAAGTGTTGTGTCTGGTCAACACCAAGTGGCAACAATCAAGTTGGAATAATGGGCCCAAAATAGAGGTTTCCAAAAAATAGAAATAATATATTTTTGACAAAACTGCATAATTGAAGAACCCTAAGGCAGCCACGCTGATGAGTAACCATATTTCATCACATATTTGATGTAAATGTAGAGTATAAATAATATGAATAGCTACAATGCCTGACCGAATCACTTCTACAAACTGCAATGCATTTACTGTGCACAAGTAGACTTATCGGAGGCATCTATGCTGGCTTGCATTTTGTGAAAAGAACCTGTTACGCATGACCATTAAGTGGGAAAGGATATAGTTCTTGGCTGTTATCGGTGTGTCAACCAGATATGCAACTGTGACTTTTATTCAGCTAGATTATGCCAACTTGAGAAAACTAGTATCCTGTTGTCACTTGTGTATTGAGATTATTGCACTAGTTGATACTAATGACCACCAGACGTATCCTAATTACAACAAGTGGACAAATATGCAAACTTGAGACTATGGCAAATATTGAAGGTATGATCAGACTAACGCACATCATCACTGGAGAATAGTGATGTAAGTGCCTTAGCCAGCAGTATCTTAAGCATGACAGGGGCAGTATAACAATTTGATGGATGTGGCATCAGTCAGGGAGAGAAATGGTGGTAAGCTTTGACTGGTATTAGCCTAGTGGAAATAGCTTATCTAATATTTAAAGAGCGAGGTATATGGCTTCATAGGATGACCATATATCCGAACCCATGCTCCTAGAGTTATGAGCTTCGCAGAGGCATCCAGAAGACGGCTCGGAACACTGGATGAGAGGACATTTCGAGATATGGTTAACTGATTGGAATGATGTTTAGAAAACGCTATCTCTCTTATTTTCTAGTTGCATATGCATTAGGTGCATAATGCTTTGATAGTTGGATATTAGAACTGATCACTTCATATTATATTACTGTTGGTATGTAGGTATTTGGACCGCATATTCATATATAGCCTATTACAATGAAGAGATCGAAGACTGTCTACTGGTGGAGTGGGGACACTCTTAGATGAAAAGGCACTTTAGAAAGCTCTTAGCGTTGAGTTGGGCAAGATTTTAGAATCAAACCGTGTTCGCATAGTATTCTGATGAACTGAATTCTTAAGACGATACTTCTTAGGTAAAGAGGTGGAAGTAGCATGAACATTAGCATAAATAGTAGGCCTCTCCCCAGCGGGGTGAAGCATCATCAAGCAACAGAGAACAGTTTTTAACAATATATCAAGTTAATCGAGTTATATTCTAAACTTGTTGATATTTGGCATTGTTTTGTATCATTCATTATCTTTACGAAACAATTACCTATAAGCCTTCCTAACTATTAATCCGTTGTCTCGAATATATCCACGGCCTAGTTAGCTCGGAGCTCTACCGTGTTATCTACCACGTAACAGCTGTCAAGATTAGGATTGGTTGTATTAATCAAGTTGACCAATCGGAGGAGGAGTATGGATACAGGACATTTAAATACAAGGAATATTGCAGAGAGTTATTGTGAATAATGGTGAACTATGTAATGTAATAAAAAATTGTAAGAGCAGATTTCAAGGTTTCTTGGAAAAGATTATTATTGGAGTCAGTAAAAAGAAGGTACTAAGGGAAAATGACAATAGTTAAGGAAGAAAATACTTAAAGAAAGAGGATAATAATATTTGAAAACTAGGTTATGAAAGGCAAGCGGAGTAGAGATATCAGCAAGGTTAGAAGATAATGAGAAATAAAAAAATAAGGTTGAAGTCAAGAGGCTGCAAGGAGGTGTGACTATGGTGATTTAACAGTAGCTTCTCAATCTGTGCTAGAACAAAGGATCTGAGATTTAGTATGTCATCGGAGCTGATCCTATACCGTGCATGCTCAATGGGAAAGTAGAGAGCCAGGAGGGTGAGAGGATGGAGAGGCTAGTTTTGAATAAAATGTTTCAAAATGCCATACTCCTTGAATAAGGCTTATAGTTTGAGTGAACAAAATTAACAGAAGAATTACAACGAATACTAAGAGACAATTTGTCTGGTTCTGGCAGCCTCCAGAGCTTCAACCACTTCAACCTCAACCAATCCAAATTAAAAATAATAATGTGAATACAGAGCCCATAATTCACAGCAAGTAGATTATGTATGAACAAAACTTACTAGAAACATAAAATATGCACATTATCTAAATTGTTTCGTAAAATTATTCATTCCAAACCTGACGAACAGCAATTACTCCACCTTGTTTAAAACTTAACTCACTGACTAGATCTGTCTTAACGCAAGAATGTTTTATATTTGGTTAGAAACGAGCTTCAGAGATATTATTCTAAATGAATACTACAATTGGTGTACATTAGATAGTTATAAAACATGTAGAAAAGGATATAACTTATTGTTACAAACTTCTTTACAATTGTGACAAATCGTGACTAAACAAGGCAGATTTTATATGACGATTACTTATTTGTAATAAGCTATATTGTGTTCCCGCTATGACGTTATTTGACTCATAGAATCTCACAGGACTTCATACTCACGAGTTATGCTTATATTATAAGTAGTTGATTGTTTCAAGACTGACATCTTTCTCGTCCGCTCCACCTCCAGCGATTGAAATCTCAACACCATGGGAAATCATCGTGAGAGAGTCCTCCGCCTCTGATCATCCCCGTCTGTGGCATCTGCTCGGGGGTTTATCACGCCTTCATCTCTTTACTTCCTCTGGGGCCTTTGGCCTCCCCTCCCAGGGGTTATGGATTCCTTTCTGGTTCCGTTCGTCTTCGTTGAGCACGCTCGTGTTGATGTTCCAACCCCTTACCCCGCACTTCGCGACGCGCCTCGCTTAGCGTTTTGCACGGTCGGCGACCCTTCTTCCTCCGTCAACACACGGTTGTTAGTTACGGACTATCGGTGAAGTAGTTGCCCTGGTGGCTCTGCTCTCTGGTATTGCACTCTCTCCTGAGTTGCAGTGTCGCTACGGTTGGCATTCGAAAAACTGTGACCCCGTCTCGGTCCTCCGTGTTCCTACTTCTCGGTTGTTTGGCGAGCCCTCCTCCTCCCGCTTCCCACGCGTCGGATCCGCTTGCACCGTACTGCTACCTCCTTCCTTAGCTGGCACCTTATCTGCCTCCTCGGCTGGCACCCTACTGCCCCTCACGATAGCTGGCATCTCCACTGCTGAGTGGCTCTCCTCGCTGGGTGACTCCCCTCGTCCCCCTCCCGCTCGTGCGATTTACTCTACGGTCGCAAACCTCGCGTTAGGTTACGCTGTGTCATGGTATAGCACTACCTCCTTGGCCCATGCTAAAGTCCGAAGCGATGCCGAATACTGGGGATAGTCCAACCCCTACCTGCCTGCCCCTGTAGCCCTCCGGGTTTGGGGTTCAGTGCGTTTCCGCTAAGGAGTCCGGCAATAGTAGTTTTATCTTTCCTCTCCGTCGGCACTTGGTGCCGCAAGATTCTTTTCTTTTGTTTTGGGGAGCCCGGCGAAGGGTTTGTGTCTTTCCCTGGTTTCTTTCCTATACTTGTCTTTCCTTACGTGTCTGGAGGAAGGTATTGCTCCGTCTTGCTTTCGTCTTAGGTGCTGTCAGGGGGGAGGACGGGCTCTGGGTTAGAGGGGTTTGATTTTTCCCATGAGGGGGTGAAGCGGGTCGTTGGATTGTTTTTTGGGTTTTGTTTCGGTCATAGCTAGCGCTCCATATCGTTTCTTGTACCTTAAAACAACGAATACATGATTGAAAAAAAAAAAGAAAAAAAAAAAAAGGAAAAAAAAAAAAAAGAAAAAAATTTTTTAAAGAATGAAAATTGTGACATTAGTGTTACAGGGTAGCTAACAAGATGGGATTCCAAGCTAACTGGGCCAGGAATATTTGAGACAACGGATTAATAGTCAGGAAGGCTCCTAGGTAATTGGTTGGTAAAGGTAAAGTAATAAAGTGTAGTCACATATCAAAGAGTTAAAACTCGCTAACTTGTTATTTGATTAAGATCTGTTTGCTGTTGCATTATCAGTAACCAACCCTTGGGGGATAGGGTTACGATTTATAGTAATATTCATGCGAGGTCAACTGGTTTAGGTAGGAAGTATTTTCGGAACATTTCAGTTTGTCAGAATAAGGTATGAACAGGGTTTGAACAGGAAATCTTGCCCAGCTCAGCAAAGAGAAACTCCCTAACTGCTATTTCATCACCACTGCACCATTAGACAGCCTTCAAGCTCTTTGTCATGATAGACGATTTATTAATATGTGGTCCAAATGCCTGGATACCAATAGTAATATAGAATATGAAGTAATCAGTACGGCTATCTAGATAGCCAAGCATTTTGCAGCTAATCCATATCCAACTAGACAATAGGGGAGGAGTAGTGTTCTCTAAACATTGGCCCAATTGGTTGAATATATCTTGAAATGTGCTCTGATCTAGTGTTTGGAATCGTCATCTAGATGCCTTTGAGAAGTTCATGACTATGGGAGCTGGAGTTTGGATAGACGGTGAGCATATGAAGGCATAAGGGTCGCTCTTAAATATTGGGTATGCTATTATCATTGGGGTAAGAGTCGGAGGTAATGAGTTTGGCACATGAGTCACATTATAAGTTATGCATTTTACACATATGAGGTATTTAAGCACGCGACTTGTTTTATGAGTTTTGAGTGGTGGAAGAAGGTAGGGCAGTTGACAAAGAAGAGTCAGGTGCGGCATTTTACACTGTGGTTTATTGTGAGTCTTAAAGGTCGCGTGACGTGAGATAATGAGTGACCAGGGTTAGGGTTGTAGGAAGATGCCTATATAAGTGGCTTGGTTTCAATGAAGAGATACAACGGTCGGCGTTATGGTGTCCGGACTCTCTGTCAAAGTAAGGCTACGGTTCTGCTGGGCTTGTACCTCTGATGGGGAAAGCTTCGGTTAGTAACATCACGGTCTCGCTCGGTTTCGCTGTCGCCCCAAAAGCCCTGGCTATGGCCCGTTAGTCGGTTGTGGCTAGCCCGCTCGCGATCCTTCCTCTACCCCCCTCCCGGTTCCGTCCGCTGGCACCGTACTGCCCCATAAGCTGGCACCTTACTGCTAAAAACTGCTCCTCCGGCTGGCACCCTACTGCTCACCCCCCTCTGGCTGGCACCCTGCTGCTCCCCCCCCTCCGGCTGGCACCCTACTGCTCCCCCCCCTCCGGCTGGCACCCTACTGCTCGTCGTCGTTGGCTGGCATCCCCTCTGCCGGGTGGCTCCGCTCGCCCACCTGCCTCTCTCCCTCCTGCGATTTACTCTACGGTCGCAATCCTCGCTTAGGTTACGGTTGATCATGGTATTGCACTGCCTCCTTGGTGTCTCCTAAACGCCGACGCGTCGCCACCTTCCGGTCACTCCCGACCGTTGAGCCGCCGCCCCCACCGGATTTCACCGTGCGGGTTCTTGGATTTGGCATATTGGCAATAGTAGTTATAGCTAGGCGTTTCGTTGCTTCTTTTCTTTGTGTTACCTGGGGGCCTGCTGAAGGGTTTGGGTCTCTCTCCTGTACGTTTCTATGAGTTGTTTCCCTACGTGTCTGAGGTGCGAGTCTTAGGTGCTAGGCGGGGGAAGTTTCTTCTATGGTCTCGGGGGGTTTGATTTTTCCTATGACGAGGTGAAGCGGGCGGGATGACGTTTGCTTATAGGTTTTTTATCTCCATAGCTAGCGCTGCATGAGTCTTTTGTACCTTTAAACATAATAAGATTTGATTACAAAAAAAAAAAAGAAAAACAATGAAGAGATACAACACGAACCATCTCTCCTCCACCTCCGGCGATTGAAATCTCAACACCACGGGAAATCATCGTCACAATCCCCCACCCACCTCTCTTCCCCCATCATGGCTACTGCCTAGGGGTTGACGTTAAGCCATCTACCCTCCTCTCCTGGGGCACGCCTGCCTCCCCTCCTTGGGGTTCTTGTTCCCGTTCATCGTTGACACCCGCTCATGAAGTTCGGTTCTCCCCCTTACCCCGCACTTCCTTCGCACCTCGCTTAGGATTTTGCACGGTCGGAAAGCTTCTGGCTTCGTTCACGGTCGGCGTTACGGTGTCGGACTCTCAGTCAAAGTAGGCCCCGGCTTGCTGGACTTGTACCTCTGATGGGGAAAGCCTCGGTTAGTAACATCACGGTCTCGTCCCAGTCTCGTGGTCGTCCCAAAAGCCCTTGCTATGGCCCGTTTGTCGGTTGTGGCTAGCCCGCTCGCGATCCTTCCTCTACCCCCCTCCCGGTTCCGTCCGCTGGCACCGTACTGCCCCATAAGCTGGCACCTTACTGCTAATCCTCCCCACCGGGTGGCACCCTACTGCTCCTCACCGGCTGGCACCCTACTGCTACTCACCGGCTGGCACCCTACTGCTCATCATCGTTGGCTGGCATCCCCTCTGCCCGGTGGCTCCGCTCGCCTACCTGCCTCTCTCCCTCCTGCGATTTACTCTACGGTCGCAAACCTCGCTTAGGTTACGGTTGATCATGGTATTGCACTGCCTCCTTGGTCTCTCCTAAACGCCGACGCTTCGCCATCCTCCGGTCAGTTCCGACCGTGAACCGGCCTGCCCCTTCTGGCGACTAGCCACGGGGCCTTTTGGTTAGGCATATTGGCAATAGTAGTTATATCTAGGCGTTTCTTTGATTCTTTTCTTAGTGTTACCTGGGGGCCTGCTGAAGGGTTTGGGTCTCTCTCCTGTACGTTTCTATGAGTT
>Ga0307517_10001358_pt1 | contig 41071 bp, 15 predicted proteins | sample 23_EM_MG_FD_194515 | JGI IMG/M metagenome (GOLD analysis project Ga0307517, IMG submission 194515) | Populus trichocarpa ectomycorrhiza microbial communities from riparian zone in the Pacific Northwest, United States - 23_EM | ecosystem: Host-associated > Plants > Roots > Unclassified | place...
GAGAGGAATTTGAATGGATTTGGAATTTCTTAAAGGATATTCCATGTTGGCCAAAATCAGTTCCATCTATTTATGTCCATTGTGATAGTCAATCCATATTTGAAAGGGCACAAAATAATATGTATAATGGTAAGTTTAAACATATACATCATAGATAGACATAACATCGTTAAACACTTGCTCTTGAATAAAATTGTTTTCATTGAATATGTAAAGTCAAAGGAAAATATTGTGGATCTGCTAACCAAATGTTTATTAAAAGAGCTTGTGTATAATTCATTGAGGGGAATAAGTTTAAAACCTGTAAAAGATGAAAGAGTATATTGATGGTAATCATACTAGTTGATTGAAGATCCCAAGATTTAAGTTTTTTAAAAAACTAAGTCATATAATATTTTCGGTAACACTAAAAAAAATATTATTTCTTGCTTATTCTTAAGAAGAAATAATTGTTAGTTGTAGTGTGATAAAGAACGAGATGAGATTTTAATGATTTTCATATCTTGGTACACTAAGTGGAGTATAATAGAATACTTTTAATGAAAAATAATTTATGTAAATGAGAAATGTAACTGTTTCTTTGAGAATTTCAATAAAGGTTGAATTCTCTAAAGCTTTTTTGAATCCAAAAGTCATTTAGGGCTAAAATAAACACAACAACGAGAACTAAAGAAAATATCTAGGTAGAAAGCTATATGAATACTATTGTATTGGTTTATATAAAAGGCCGAATAGTTCGATCGCATCCACTATTTAGTCAAGTACATTTAATAGTAATTTGTTAAGGGAGGTTCAAAGCCAAAAACTACCTATCATGATGTGGTAATTTATGAAATCAGTATGTCTCAACAAATTTTCAAGTTGTTTTCAAATTGGTGGCATAATTTATATTCATGCGGGGATTATTGAAAATTTATTTAATTAACATGATTTAAACAAATTATGAGTGAATAAAAAATAATCTAAAAAAACCCTTGGTTTTTCTACTTATAGAACCATTGGTTTTTCTATATTTAATTCTTAATTTATGGTGGTTAATCAAATATTGATAATGATGAGAATTAATTCTTAGTGTTTTCATTCTCTTTTATGCTTTGTTTTTTTTTCTCTCTCTCAAATCTAGAGCTTAGGTTTATACTTTGTTGAGAGATATTTAAGTTTTTTTTATTTTGATTCAAATACCTTGTTTATATGTGCATCTAAATTAAGGTGGCGGTGTTGAAATCTCAAGAGGCACATTACAAATATTCTAATTGCATAAGTGAGGAGCTATGAAGTTTTTAGAACAAATTATCCATCCTTAACAACAGCAAAAGTTTTATTCCTTTTAAGTGCTTCAACAAGTGAATATCCTTCTTTGTTTTAATTCAAGCATTGTTATTTTTATTATTAGTATGCATGTTAGGACTTTGATCTTATATATATTGCAAGGCTGAATATATTCTTAGCATGCATGCTAGTATTCTTTTTATTATATTTAGTTCAAAAGCATGTTTGTCTTGAATTTTATTGTGCATGTACATAGATTTAAAATTGTATACACTCTAGATTTATCTTGAATAATATTTTATGTTTTGTATGCTATTGTTATGATAAACTAAACATCATAGCTCATAATCTAATATCATACAACATATTTTAACAATTTCCTAGCATTCTATCTTTTCAATATCATTCAAGGCCTATTATCAGTCTCATAGAAACTAACAAGAAACAATAACAAATTAATGTTTGAAGTGAAGCTTATTATGGTTATGGTTATTGAGTACATGAAGCTCCAGTAATAGATGGATTCAAGATTACTTGTTTGAGGAGTTTGATGAAAAATATCAGATGATTGATCATCTCTCCGTAAAAGAACATAAAGAGAAGTATCCTAGGCTTTTTGACGAGGATAAGCTGCCCTTCTGGTATCCTAAACGGTGACACCATCTTATGAATGGTGTCGCTCAACCCCATAAAGATGTCGACATATGCAATTGATTAGTACAATAACAAAGAGTGGTCTTTCTATTACCGTGTTATATATGTTATCATTATATTTTGAATATCTAGATAAACTAGAAGCCCAAAAATATTTATTGATGTCCAATTTAAATGAAGGTATTTTTATATATAGTTTTGGTAAAAATTATTTCCTATGTTTGTAATTATAAACGACAAGCTTAAAGATATATAGGTGAGCTGCTCTACATGAGATTCTTTTTTCCTTCTTGATTCATATGTAACATTTCTGCTACATTGTGCAGAAGACATCTCTTGAGTTTGTAAAGGTGGAAAGTCGGAATTTCTAGTATATATGTTTATTCATTGAAGAAGAAATTTAGATGAGTCAAATCTCTTGAGTTTGTTAGGGTGGAAAGGAGAAATTTCTAGTATATATATTTATTCATTGAAGAAGAAATTTAGATGAGTCAAACAAATTTATCGATGAAAATTGAATAGGCTAAAATCTTATAAATGTATTTTACAAGCTTGATTTGGCTTGCTGGTACACACCATGGTTTTTTTATACCTAAATTAGGTTTATAAGTTGTTGTTTTGATTTTTTATTTATTTTCTTTGTTATTTTCATTTTATTTTTTAATCCATTTCCTTTCTAGCTGAGTTTGGTTTAATTTATTTTTTAAACAATTTTATATGCTATTACTATTAAAATTATTGACATTTATAATTTACTTTTCTCTACAATTTAACTATAAATTTAGAGTTTATAAAATCTTGATTTCTTCTTTTCATTATAAGCTGCATCTAACCAAAACACAATTCTCTAAAGAAGTGTGCAGCCACTTAGAGCCCGTTTGTTTCCGTAGTTGCTTCTGCTTTTAAAGCCAACTACGGGAAACAAACGTTTGGTAACTAATAAAACTCAGTTTACTGTTCATGGGCCCTATCAATATCTGCGTTGAAAACACAGGATCACTGATTGTGCTGCTTTCAGTCTTAGAGAGTGAATCACTCTCTACTGTTCACGTGAACAGTGGTGCATGTCTCTACTGTTCCGGCCGGACCGGGTCCGATCCAAAGCTAAATGCATTGAACAGGGTCCGACCCAGTAAAAAAAATTAAATTTTATTTTTAATTTTTAATTGTGTTTTATTCGAAAAACTAGTGTTTAACATTATTCAATGACACTACATAAATTAGACGAAGATCGCTTGATGACGTAACATTTGCAGAATTTGATCGCAATCCCAATTTTGTTCCTGATTATATTTTACCTGATATTGTTGCGCGCTTAAGAAACTAAGGAAACTGTAGTACTTGTCGGATGCATTTCATACGTGATGGAATTGTAGATAGTTTAATTGAACAATAAAAAATATTTTATATAAAGTATTATTTATTTCATGATGTAATAACAATATTTAAATCTACAATATTTAAATTAAAAACCATCAATATTAATATATATTTTTTAAAATTATTTTATAATCTCAATTTCAAAAGCATTTTTAACCAAATATATTAAATTATTTTTTGTTCAATTTCAATTTCAACCACAGTTTTAACCAAACATGTATAAATACCAAACTAAATTTATATTTTTTATAAAATAATTTTTTTAAATCATAAGTACAAAAATCACCACAACACTAAATATATTTTTTAAACATGGCCCAAGCAGGTGGAAATGTTCAAGCTGCTTGGGCCAAGAGCTACCAAACTAGCCTAAATCGTAGGCATCCTGAAGATGGATTGTCCAATTGAATTGAAAACTTCGGAAATGTAAAAATAATTCATCTCTATTCAAATCAATCTTTCCTTTGGAATTCATTCTGCATTTTTCAAGAGTAAATAAGAATAGTAAATATTTTATTTATTTATTTATATCAAATCCATTTTTTTTATATTTTAGAACTGAAAGTAACTCTCTGTTTTTCTTTATAATGTTTTTTTGCTTTTTTTAATTTTAACGTGTTAGGTTTTTTAGTCAATTATTTCTTAATAAATCTCAAATTCCAATCTCTTTTTTTATATTAAAAAAAATAAAATATTTCGGTTGCTATCTAAATTGGCACAGCATAACACAGCCTAAAAATTAGCAGAAAAAATAGAGAAGAAAAGATTAACAAGGTCGTGGGAAGCACACACAAACATAAAGGAGGATCTTCTTTCATTGTTTTTTATTTATTATTATTTTCTTTTAATTGTTTAATCCAGTCAACGGTCAACCATTCCAAATAGATGGATAAAATACACCCAAGATTTTCTCTCATGTTTCCTACAGAACATTTGTGTCCCTTCATTTCCTTCCAGCTCTCCCCAGCCTCTCACAGCAAAGACCATTTCAATAATTCAATCCCCACCAAAAAAGAAAGAACCAAAAAATACGTTGAAATTACAAACTCACTAAAATTAATGAACGTCCCTCTCTTTCACCTTCTTTCTTCTTGAAACCCCCTCCCCACCTTGACCTTTCATTTGCTTGTTTTTTTGTACCAGAACAATGGAAAGAGACTTGTCTGAAAAACATCCGCCTGAGAAACAGCTTTCTAATAATTCAGACAGTTCTGACAACGAAGAAAATGCCACCAACATTACTACCAATCTCAATGCCAATCATCATGATCACCCCGAGACTGCAACCTGTGATCAGTTGGTGTCCCAGTCACCTAAAGCAGGGGTGAAAGTGGAAGAATCAGACAATACAAGTCATGAGATCGAGGAAGTTCATCATGAGGAGAAAGAAAATGATGAAAAGATTGGAGACACCTCTCCTCCTGAAATTCATTATACCCTTGAAACTGTCTCTCAAGATATTGATCAGCTTATTACAACATTGTCAGCCACTCCGAAAGATGCAAAAGAAACAATTGTAGAAGAAGAAAAAGATGAGAAGGTGCCTATGGAGATTCCTGTGTTTGTTGAGAAATTTTTGGATCTTGTTGAAGAAAAGGTGGCAAAACATGAGCTGACTGAAGGGAAAGGGAAGTGGGGTCAAAATCCTGAGGAGGATTCGTCGTTTCTTGAAGCTGTGAATCGGATTTCCAAGCTAACATCTTCCCTTGATGGATTGAGATCCGATCCAAATCATGCAGCATTGATCAGCCGTATTGGAGGGATTCAACAGCGAGCAATGGCATGCTTGGAGGATGAATTCAGGTTCACTCTTGAAGATATTAAACACAATGATCAAGATCCTAATACTGATGCAAAAGGGAAGCAACATGAAGCTGACCGCTGCGTACTGCCAGAATCTGAATCAGCAGAAACTGACAACTTCTTAGGATATTCTGATGACGCTGTTTCAAAATTGAATAGAATTGCCAAGGAGATGATTGGAGGTGGATTTGAATCTGAATGTTGCCATGTGTACATGATGATTAGGGGGCAAGCATTTGATGAGTGCTTCGCCGAGATAGGATTTGAGAAGATCAGCATTGATGAGGTGCAGAAGATGCAATGGGAAGCTTTGGAGAGAGAGATCCCTTTATGGATCAAGGCCGTCAGGGAATATGCAAGCATTTACTTTGTGAAAGAGCTAAAGCTCGCCGAGGCTATTTTCTCCAATTATTCCTCAATCTCCTCTAGCCTTTTCAGCAATCTTACGCGCAGTGTGTTGATACAGCTCCTAAATTTTGCTGAAGCTGTTGCAATGACAAAGCGCTCGGCAGAGAAGTTATTTAAGTTTCTTGACGTGTATGAAACTCTGCGCGACAGTCTTCCAGCAATGGGGGCTTTGTTTTCAGAGGAATATGAAAATGAGCTTAAAACAGAGTCAACAACAGCTCGGTGTCGGATTGGAGAGGCTGCAATCTGTATGTTTTGTGATTTGGAGAATTCAATCAAGTCTGATACAGGAAAAACTCCAGTGCCTGGCGGTGCGGTTCACCCGTTGACTCGCTACACGATGAATTATCTGAAGTATGCAGGTGAATACATAGCAACTCTTGAGCAAGTCTTTCGAGAACATTCAAAGATCGAACGTGCTGATTCAACAAGCAGGCCACGCTACGAAAGTGAGTCACAAAACTTTAACAATGACAATGATGAAGAAAATCAGTCTCCATTTTCAAATCAATTGGTGAGAGTAATGGACTTATTAGACTCCAATTTGGAGGCCAAGTCGAAGCTTTATAAGGATATTGCGTTGAGCTGCATTTTCATGATGAATAATGGACGCTACATTGTGCAAAAGATCAAAGGCTCCACAGAGATCCGTCAAATGATGGGAGATCCATGGTGCCGCAGGAAATCCTCGGAACTCAGGAACTACCATAAGAATTATCAAAGAGAGACGTGGAGCAAACTCCTGGGTTGTTTAGGCCATGAGGGACTGCAAGTGAATGGAAAAGTAATTAAGCCAGTGTTGAAAGAGAGGTTCAAGAGCTTCAACGTGTTATTTGATGAGATCCACAAGGCGCAGAGCTCATGGGTGGTGAGTGATGAACAACTTCAATCAGAGCTTAGAGTTTCAATAACGGCGGTGGTGATACCAGCATACCGGTCCTTCATGGGGAGGTTTTCGCAGTATTTAACCCCTGGAAGGCAAACAGAAAAGTACATAAAATATCAGGCTGAAGACTTGGAGACTTATATTGATGAACTTTTTGATGGAAATTCTGCCTCCGGGGCCCGAAAGAGACCATAATATTCATGATCTAGCTCCTTTCATGAACAAATTGAGCATTCAAAGGGTAAGTTAAGGATGCAATTTGGAGGAGTTGATGCCTACATTTTGTTATTTTTCGAAGGATTTGCAGTCAGTTTTAGCCACCTTGATAATTTTAGGGTGCAAAATGTTGTAAGGAGGCCTCTTGTTTTCTGCTGGAAATGCATGGATAAAGCTAGCAATTATTCATGGAACTCCATCGGTTAAAGTACTGATAACTTTTGCAGGGTTGGCCTTTAATTTCAATTGGTTCACCCATGTAATTTGTTTTTTTCTTGAATTTTTGTATTATGAACAACATGATTCTGAATCATTTTTAACGTTGTGATTCTGCTCGGCTAATTAATTTTTACAATCCTATGCTTTTTTTTTCAATTTATTTTCTTTTGGTCGTATATCCAATCTTCCTTCATTTTCCTTTGAGTTTATTTGGGACTTGGGAGGCTGGAAATGCAAATGTTGAATTTTTATTCTTTATTATTTTTCTTGAATATTAAAATTTTAAGTGTCTTCCTAATTAAACAATAGGCACCACAAACTATGACATTGTTTTTTTTTTTAAAATAATCCATGCATAATATTTGTTAATTCCTTAGTGTTTAGTTACTGTTTCAAGATAAAAAAATATAAAGATAAAAAAATCTGAATAAATAATACTTATATTGAAAAAAAACTGTATAGATAAGCTTATAAAGGACAAACACAGGAGGAGTAGATTAATTTTATAATGTTTAGAGAGTAATTAATGGTATTTTATTAATTATTTTTTGTATTTCACTTTTAAAAAATAAAAACATTGATGAATCATGTATTTTATGTTCTTTCTTTTATGTATATGTTTTTTTAAATAATTCTAAAAAATAACTAATAAGATGCTATTATGTATTTTATATTTCTTTTATATATATCTGTTTTTTTAATAATTTTAAAAAATAACTAATAAAATGTTATATAAACACCGTTAAATTTCATAGAGGAGTATGCCTGAAATAAACGACGTGGCGGCGAAGATTTGCTTCTACCATGAGTTGGAATCTTCAAGCGTGCGTGCGTGCGTGCGGTCCTCGTGGATGAATAAAACCGTATAATGGCACTTTCGTAAATTAAAGCCAATTCAGTTCAATCACACGAATTAAGCAATCATCAGAGGGGAAAAAAAAAAAAAACACCGCACCGCACCGCAATTTAGCGTGATTACTGCAGAAAGCTAAAAGCTCACTACTAACTGCCTCTCACTTTCGAAACACAAGAGAGGAGTGGTGAGGGGGTCTTAAAATCCAATTCGCGCAGTTACATTAATAACTATCTCTGAGCTGAAGAAATTTTGAAGCGCTGATTCGTTCTAACCGCATTATTATTACCCTATATTACCAGGTTTCTCTTTCTTTCTCTCTTGTGTTTCTTTCCATTTTCTTTTTCTATTTTTTCATTATTTGCTTGAGCTTTTAGGTTTTGAATGGATAGTGGTGAGGGTTTTTTTTTTTTTTCGCAAATTGAATTTAGTGGAAAATTTGAAGTTTTGTCTTCGGCAATTGAAGAGAAGGCTGTAGGGTTTTGAGTGGAGAATTAGTTATTATTAACTGAAGTAATATTTCGTTAATGTAATCAACATTATTATTAAGAAATTGAATATGATATTTTAGGAAAAAATAGAAATTCAGATAGAAGCTTATGACTATATATACTGAATACTAAGATGGAGGAACTTGGTGTTTGTTACTTTCTTAAGTTTCCGTTGATTTTCTCTTTTGCAAATAGCTTGTTTATTTGTTACCCAACATTAATTTTTTTTTTTTTTGAGAGTTTTGGTTATAATCTGTTATAGGTTGCGTTGCCAAGGACAAGTAATTAATTTCTCTAAAATCGAATTTTCTTCTGTTATCTTATTAGTATTTGTGGGCTTTGAGTTTTTTGTTTTACTGGATCCGTTTAAAGTTTGAGTAATTTATATGTAGAAAAGCTTCGTGTCTCAAGATGTATGAGCAGTATGGAGTTCCTGTGGAAGGAGTTTTATAGTTTTAGTTGTAGTTATAACTGATTTGCTTTGGTGTTTAATTATATGGTGTGTAGTGATATCTACGGGTTGTATTTTAATTTTTTGCTGCAAAATATGAATTGGGATTAACAGTATTTCTCTGTATTTCTTCTCTTATTATGGTTTCTAAGCTTTTAAGGTCAAGGTCTGCTCTGCCTTTTGCTTCATTTGTTGGGACAATAAATGGGAAGTTCGTTTAATCCTCAGATTTTTGTGGAGAAGCTTGCCAAGCTCAACAGTACACAGGCAAGCATAGAGAGTATCCTCTTGATAGTGTTAGCAAATTAAACATGTCACCGATCATGTTTATTCATTTCTGTTAGAAAGTTTTGCTGAAACCTTTTAAATTTATAGATTTTTAGCTTCTGTTATTGAAGTCCAGTTGGTAATTACGTATGGGTTGTCACTCTTTTCTAGAACTATGCCTTGTTATTGAGGTGTATCAAGCAACAACTGAATTCTCTAGGTGAGGTTGTCTAAGGTAAAAGTTAATTTAAGCTTAAATGGCTTCTGGAGATGTTTGTCCTGCTATGACCTATATTATATTGCTGGTTGTTGCATATTTTCTTCTTGGTTCAAGTGAAAAATTCAAATGTAACTTGTTTTAATATTCTTTTACCATATATTTTATCGGTATGTATTTAGCTGTCTGTCTTTCGTCACCTTATGTAACCTGCAATCTCCAACATGTGGTGTGACTTCTTCATTGTTATCCTTGATTTGCTAAGCTCTATCACATTGGTGTATCTTCCATATGAATAAAGCAAAACAGGTTGTTGAAACATGGGCCAGACAATTTCATTCTTCTCCACGTGACCGGAGATTGGCCTTTCTATATCTGGCAAATGATATATTGCAGAATAGTCGTCGAAAAGGTTCAGAGTTTGTGGGGGAATTCTGGAAGGTTCTTCCAGATGCTCTTCGTGACATGATTGAAAATGGGGATGAGTTTGGAAGAAATAATGCTCAACGATTGGTACTGGATGCTCACTTGTCTTATATTTTCTGTCTTCAATTACCTTAATTATTTGCAGTGTTTTTTCTTTTTCCTTTTGTCGTGTTCACATGAACCAATCTTAGATTAAGCTCATACCACTTATTATTTGCTGGAAATAGCACTGCATATATTCTATTTTACATGGACTTGTGTTAGGATTTAAACCAATTCTACTGGTAATAAGTATTATTATTATTATTATTATTATTATTGTGTGTGTGTGTGTGTGTCAGACAGTGGAAACATATAGCAAGAGCATTATGGTGCATTTTTTAAACAAACTAGCTTGGATTAAGTTTTAGAAGCAGAACATTTTTCCAACTAAGAAATAGTGGCAGATTGAATGTAGTGCTGAAATTGGATGGATGTCAATTCTTGTATATTTTCGCTTGTCCATGTATTACCTGGAATGATATATTTGGAGATGGCTTATCCTAATTCTGCTGATATCCTGCTGCCTGATATTCTGTGGGAATATACTGATCGAAGAATATTTGAGGAATGGATTCACTTAATTGGTTGAATCATATTTTGCCTTTCAAATTCCTATCTTATTAACATCTCAAGTATAGTCAGTCCTTTGAAATGGAATTTATCCACATGGGGAGTTGTATGTAGTATGAAGATGAAAAATCATAAAATTGCTTTAAACCAAAATAACACGGGTTTCATCTTGTCAAAAAGAACTCCAAAACCTTCAAGAACCAACATTGACAAACCTAGAGATCTTCATTAAACATGAATCTCATGCAATTTCAGTTCTCAACATGATTGGAATGTAGATACATCAATATCTACATTGAGCTAAGCTAGTTCGCATCAGGTTTTGATGGTTTGGATATTTCATTTTGGTTCAACCATGCTTGCCATGTTTGATGAGATTTGCTTTTGATTGCATGGTCTTATGTATTTGTTCTTTTGTTCTTGAGTGCTGAGGTGCTTTTTAATTTTTAGACTTAGGATGCTTATTTTGCCTCTAAAATTGCTGGGAGAATAACATTCCCTGAATTATATGTTAAGTTTTTTTCAGAATAACATTGCATGCAGAAATTTACATATGTGCATGAATTTTTTAGCATCAACATCTGCCTATATTGCCAAATTTAAATACTTCTTATTACTGCATTTCTGTTGTCTTTACACGCAGATTGGCATATGGGAAGAAAGAAAAGTTTTTGGTTCCCGAGGGCAAATTCTGAAGGAAGAGCTTGTGGGAAAGCAAGTGGAGAACAATAATAGAAATGGGAAGCATATAGGAACCAAAATGGTAAGTTGAATTTTCTATGCTGATTGCATTCATCATTGGTGATTATGCTATATTGCTATTGTGTTCCTTCCGATAACTTCAATTGTTTTTCTTCTTCAAACAGAAGCAGCCTACTGGAAGTACAATAGACAAGATAGTTGCTAGTTATCATGTTGTTTATGGTGGCCAGATGGATGAAGATGCTGTATTTAGCAATTGCAGGAATGCTATCAGTTCCCTTGAGAAAGTTGATAAGGAGATCGGTGGTGATTTTAATTCAGGTATTAGTTGCATTTGGCATCATCTTTAAGCCACGGAATTTAGTCTTTAAATGTTTCTACTTACAATAAATGTTAATCAGGAAATCAACCTGTGTATTTTTCTATTACTTTGCAAACATATTTATTGCCTTTCTTCATCCCTCTGTGACTAGTCATGGTGTATCCACTCTTTTCTGTTGAACATTTTTGTTGCCATGCATTATTTATTTGGCATGATATTTATCTCGAAAGTTTAAGCTTATTGCACATGCATTTTGATGTAATAAGAATAACCACAGGCAAGGAATAATTAAGTTGTGCATCTGTAGTATTTATCATGTTCTGCCTGAAAATTTGAAAACGTTCCTTTAATATTTACTTTGCTCCATCCCTTTAGCAAGATGTAGATGAGGTGTAATTATTCAAAATTATGATAAAAAATGCCCTTCTAGTTGTCCCATCTCTTAAATAGAGACTTGATTTCACTTCATCACAAATTGACTGCTTGGGCATATTACATTTCCAAGGTGTAGATTTTGTCTTCTTCTTGGTGATATAGACTTGTTTGATAAAGATTCTTAAAATGTCTTTTTAAAAGTTTATCTAGTTGTCCATGAAGTCTTGCTATCATCCTTAACCATTCTTTCTGTTGAACAGGGCAATTCCATGGAGCTGCATTTGTGGAAGAGCTGCAGGGGCAGCATGCTATTTTGAGGGGCAGCATCGAACAACTGACAGCCATTGAATCATCAAGGGCAAGTCTAGTGTCTTATTTGAGAGAAGCTCTACAGGAGCAGGTTGGTTGATTAAATTGTTCTTTAGTAGCAAATAATATTTTCCATTATAATAAAAAAGAATCTGACAGCATATTAAACCGGGCATAATTTTGTGGTAGGAATCCAAGCTGGAACAAGTCCGTCATCAGCTTCAGGTGTGGTACTTATATGCCCTGCTTTGGTCTGTTATTTTTATTTCTTATTTTGAACAACTCCTGACGTGATGATAAATTATAACTGGAAAATAGGAAGTTCTATTTTCATGATGACTACAACCACAGTTTTTACTTTATGATATCCTAATAATAGGTAGAGATACATGCTTGATTAAAGATCATACGTTCATTGCATTTGTAAAATGATTGTTGATTTGTTTTTCTACTTTTCTATAGGCTTACATTATCAAATATTCCAGACAGTCCAAACATACATGTTTACCAAATTCCTAACTCCACTTCAACTAGATTAACCTCCCAGCCTTTTAATCTAATCTTTTGAAGGCTGCAGGCATTAAACTTTAGATTTTGCCTCAGTTTCATGCATTCAAAAACTTTGATGGATTGGCAGTTCATAGCATATTATATTCTCTCTCCCCAACTTTGTAATCAGATCTTTTTAAGGCTGTCAGCCTTAAACTATAGATTTTGCATCAGTTTCATGCATTAAAATTTTATGAAATGGCTGCTGATATCCTATTCTAGTCAATAAATAAAACTAAGCATTTTAAGTTATTAATTTGTTAAATGATTGGAGTTTTTCAATCAAAATTTGGTGAACCACTTTGTACAAAAAACTCAAATACCTCAACTCCAAAAACTGGATGATTTCTCTTACTTTCAAAGATTCATCTGTCAAAAGTTTTCTTTTGTTGGAACCATTTCTTTGTTATTTTACCCTCACTATGTATGACTGTAGGTGCAAATTTCAACATTTACTTTGGACAATGTACTGAAGTTGATTCCTTCATAGGATGATATACGAAGCTTTGTCTATGTTTCTTTAAGTTCTGTTGCATTGCCTTTGATAAAATTTTTGAATTTCAGCTTTTGATTCTGTTTGAAATGTGAAATTCTATGTGACTTTTGTACTGGTCAGAATTGATAAGTAAACTACATTTAGGTTATGGATATCTAGCATGCAAGCTGTTTTTTTTTTTTTTCCTTAATTGCTATGAACTATGAAGTGTTTTTTTTCCTTAAATGTGTGTGTGTGTGAGAGCAAAAAAACCGAGAAAACCGGAAAAAAAATAACCGAAAAAACCGAATCGTGAAAAAAAACCGTTTAAAATTTTGAAAAAACCGGCCGGCTCGGTTCGGTTTCATAAGCCAAAAACCGAACCGAACCGAAACCGAAAAAAACCCGAGCCAACCTGAGCCAAACCGAAAAAACCGAACCGAACCCAAACCGGAAAAAAACCGAGCAAAACCGGAAAAAACCGAGCCAAACAGGTTTGAACCTGTTTTTGTCCTAAAAAACCGAACCGAAACCAGCCGGTTTGAACCGGTTTTGGTTCGGTTTCAGTTTTTTTTTTTTTTTTTTAATTTTTGGTTTGGTTTTCTTTTTTTGATAAAAACCGAACCGAACCGAAAATAATCACCCCTGTGTGTGTGTGTGTGTGTGTGTGTGTGTTATGTGTTCATTTGGTATGGGCATGTGTGCAAATACAAACCTTTTGTTTTGATTGAAGTTTCTAGGTTGACGCTTCACTGCATGAGAGGACAAAAGATGGCTTTTCATCCCTTTTTAAGTGGCGATGATTTAAGTTCAGAGAATTTAAAACTTCAGTTTTGGAATTTAAAAAAATTGTGGAAAATAGGATATGCTAAGTGTATGCTGCTTCAAATAGCTTTCTGTTGGAGTATGTTTTCACTCATACCCACTCCAAGCATGTTTATAATCTCCTTCCCATATGTATTGTTCTACAGGCTGCACATTCCCATTCAGAACATGCTAGTCGCATCACCCAACAGTTGTTGCATTCTAACAATGTTCCATTAGTGGCTGAGCAAAGTCCAAAGGAAGCTAACACCTCCATGGTACCTCCAAGCTTTGTAGCTGGAGACAGGGAACAATCAGCTCCATCCATGTACACCCAGCAGGTATCTTTTCCTGAAAACACCAGCCATGTTGAGGAAGATCCCCGGAAGTCTGCTGCAGCTGCTGTGGCAGAAAAATTAACTGCTTCAACATCCTCAGCCCAAATGCTTTCTTATGTCTTGTCTTCTCTTGCATCTGAAGGTGTCATTGGCAATTCAAAAAAAGAATCTTCTAGTGATTACCCTGCTGAAAAACGGGCTAAGCTCGACAAAGATCAGCCTTATATACCAACTCAGAACCCTTCACATCTTCAAACTCCCACTTTCCAGCATCCCGAGTCTTTCCAGCAGAATGTTGCAAGCAGTACCCAGCAGTCAACTCCAAACAACCCACCACCTCCCCCATCATCTCCTCCACCAGTACCCCCACCATTGCCACCTATGCAACCATATTCCATGCCCCAGTTCATGCAGACTGCTGGGTCAATAAATGGTGTACAGTACAGCTATGCCATGTCGCAGCTACAACCACCTTCTTTGGCTGGGTATCCATCAGCTGGAGCTCCAATGACTGGCATGGCCCCCTTTACAATGCCTCCAGCTAATACGTATCCAAGTTATCAGGGTTCAGATGGTAATTTGTACACCCAACCATCATCCATGCCAATGGCACCAATTTCCCGGCAATAGAATGCTTTGCCGTGGCTGCTGGCAATGTAGGTGTTTTATCCAGAAAACATTAGAGATTTTCAAAACTAATGTAGCTTTTTGTCATCCCGATCCTTTCTGGGTTTTGTTCCTTTGGTTATACACCTAATTAGATCTGCACATAGTAAGTGCTTGTAACTTGCATGTTAATAGCTGCTGTTGGAAAAAAATTTCTTGGGTTGTTCCATTGAGAAATAGATTTGATTACTTTATCAGAGCCATTATCTAGTGGTGGTTGCTGCGGTTAGAATGAGTCAGTCCTTTGTCTGGCTGGAGTGTTTCTTTAATGTGTGGTTAAGATGGTCGATTTGTGGCTTCATTTCCTGCTGCTTGGATTGGATGGTTGTGCCCCTTTGTCCAAAATTCTTTCCTGAATTTATAAATCTTACAGGATTCCAGTTTTGGGGTTAGTTCCTACTGATGTGAGCCATTGGCGTCTAATTTTCATCTCTGAATTAGCAATTTCTGCAACATGGCTTAGTGTTTCAGTGTAACAAGGGTTTTTTCAGGATTAGTTGTTTGTCTCTTGGAAAAGTCGTTGAGTTGAAGCACTCGTTGAGTTGAAGCACTTGATTTGGGTTGCTTTTCAAAAATAATTTCACGAGGATATTAGTAAGTGTACCTTGATATGCCTGACAAAATAAAATCAATATCACAACCAATCGAAATGAAAACATAAAATTAAAATCTTGATGCTGTTGGAAGGCGAAGGACGGTGGTGATGAAACAATCACGTGTACATGATGGACTTTTAACCGGCCTCTGTAGACGGAGGAAAAAAGAAACGCAGTTAGCATTTGGTTATAACAGTAAAGATGCAGATACTGCATATAGAACTGATAGAGAAAAAAATATAAAAATAAATTTATTTTAAAGATAATTTTAGAATGAATTTTTGTATTTTAAAAATTAAGGTACAAAGAGTACATATTTTTAGTTATTATTTTTTATTTATAAAATATTCTTATAAAAACTTATGATTTTAAAATTGTCCAAATAAGACATGGAATGATAAAAATGATTATTATTATAATTTTAAAACTCAACTCGAGAGTCGATCCGAGGCAAAGCCCAGGTCACGGGTTGGGTTAACCCGGGTTAGTCTAAGAATAAAAGTGATTATTATAATAATTTTAAAACCTGATTCGGGGGTCGACTCGGGTAAGGCTCAGGTTTCGAGTGGTATTGAGCGTTGACCCAGGTCAATGTAATAAAAAAAATGATTATTATCACAGTTTTAAAACCTGACTTAGGGGTCAATCCGAGCCAAGACCCGGGTCACGTGTCAAGAATGTCAACCCATATTTACCTAGGTCAACATAAAATAACAGTGGTTATTATCATAGTTTTAAAACTTGATTCGATGGTCAACCTGGAACAAGACCTAGTTTAGGAAGGTCAACCTGAGTTGACTTGGGTCAATGTAAGGATACAAGTTGTTATTATCATAGTTTTGAAACCCGACTTGGGGTCGACCGGGACAAGACCCATGTAGGTCACAGGTTACTCGGGTAAACACGGGTTGACTCGAGTCAACATATGGATAAAAGTTTTTATTATCATAGTTTTAAAACTCGATTAGGGAGTTCGACTAGAGGCAAGGTTTAGGTAATGAGTCGAGAGGGTCAACCTGGCTGACCTAATTTATTTTTTTAATAATCAAAGTAACCTTGTTTTCACCATTTTTTTTAATAAAAAGTCAACAAGTTTTTGATTGAGTCAGATCGAGTTAATCATTTCTCTATTTTTTTTCTTAAACTCGAACCAGTTCGGGCCTCGGATCAACCCGTCAAGTCAGTCCTAGTTTTACAACTAAGATTATTATAATATTATTAATTTCAACACTCAATATAAACAAAAGTAAAAAAAAAATATCTAATTCTTTTTTTAATATGTAAGTTTGACAACAATACATATTAAAAATAAAATAGACTTTTTTATTATAACAAAAGCTAAATCATGTGGGGAAAGCACTGTGGCTTTTCTCATAAAACACCGTGGATGGCTACAATGTTTCCCCACATGTTTTTGTTTTTACACATGGATTTATTTTCTTTTATTTTATTTTCTTTTTGTTTGTTATGATTTTTTTCAAAATTATTTTTGTCGATTTTATTTTTTAATATTGAGCTAGTTGAGAATTTAGCTTTGTAATTTTTTTCTTTTTATTTTGTCTTTCTATGAGGTTAGTGTGATTTGCGAGTTTGTTGAGGTAACTCAGGTTGCCTAGTTTATGGATTTGGTGAGTTTTTTTAATTGAACTTGAATTTTTTATAGTCTATTTTTCTCATATTGTTGAAAACATAGTTTTAGAGAAAAACCATATTATTAAATTTTATGAAGTAACAAAAATTAAAGGATGTGGGGGAAACCACTGTTCACCCAACATCTATTGCAGTGTGGATTACAATAGTAATCCATAGTGTTTTGTTTTTGTTTTTTTATTTTTGTTATGATTTTTTTTTCAAATCTATTTTTATCAATTTCATCTTTTAAAATTGAGATTGTTAAGAATTTAGCTTTGTAATTTGCTTCTTTTTATTTTTCCTTTATATGAGGTTTGCGTGGTTTACGGGTTTGCCAAGGTAACCTAGGTTGCCCCGGTTTACGAGTTTGGTGGGTTGTCTTTTTTTAATTTTTTAATTGAACTTAACTTTTTTTACAATCTATTTTTTTCTCATATAATTAAAAAAAAATAGTTTTAGAGAAAAATCATGTTATTAAACTTTATAAAGTAACAAAAATTAAAAGGTGTGAGGAAACCATTGTTCACCCACACACATTAAACTGTGAATGACAATAATAACACACAATGTCTTGCTTTCTTTCATTTCTCTTTATGTTTTTTAATTTTGTCATGATTTGTTTTTCAAATTTGTTTATTTTGATTTCATCTTTTAATATTGGGATGGTTAAGAATTTGAATTCATAATTTATTTTCTTTTATTTTACTTTCTTTAAGGTTAACATGGTTTGCCAAGGCAACCTGGGTTGCCCTAGTTTATGAGTTTGGTAAGGAGTCTTTTTTTTTTAATTGAACTTGACTTTTTTTATCGTTTATTTTTTTCTCATATAGTTAAAAAAATAGTTTCAGGAAAACGTTATGTTATTAAACTTTATAAAGTTCATGGATATATTAACAAGTTTGGCTAGTTGACTTGGTTCGAGGGTCTGACAAGTTTAACTTTTTTAAATTAGTTTTTTTTTTATCTTTAGATACTAGGTTAATTGGGAATTCAATTTTATAATTGGTTTCATTTTGCCTTTTATGAGGTTATTATAATCTAAAAAAAACATCTTGGTATTGGGTTGGTGTTTGATTTCGCTATCATTTATTTTTGTTATCATTTAGTTAAATGAAAAGTAGATTACAAAAATAAATTATAATCCTAGTGTAGTCCATAACCCAGTTCACAAGTTTATTGTATTAGCTCGGCTTACCCGATTTACAGGTTTAACAAGTTTACCTACTGATATGAATTTTTTTTATCTTTTAATTGTTTTTAATTTATTCATTTTTTATTTCATCATTTAATATTAGATTGGTTGGGAAATAGACTACATTATTGATTTTTGTTTGCTTTCTAGGGATAATTATCTTAAATAAGTGTTTATTTTTAGATTGGTGCTTAATTTTATGAGCATTTGTTTTTATCATAGAATTAAATAAAAAAATATAAAAAAAGTTATTAAACTCAATAAAGTCCATGACCTGGGTCGCAGGGAGGCGATGTCAATCTGTTATCATCTCAATATTTTTTTTAAAAAATATTATTATTTTGAAGTTTTTTTAAAAGCTAAATCATGTTTTTATCGATCATCAAGGTTGCATTTGGACCTGTGAAATTGATCAATTTCAATCGAGCTAGCTATCACACGATTTAATTAAAAGCTTGAGTTAGGCAAAGAGTTGAGTCGGAAGGTTTTAAAATTAATAAATTTAATTATGTTTAATAATATATACTATTAAAAAAAACTCCCCGTACTCTTTATTATTTTTTATATATTTTTTAAAAATTAATATTGACCAGCGGCAAAGCGCGGACCAATATACTTGTATTTTATGATGTCTTGTCCACCATAACGTAACAGGAAACAAAGACAATCATTTTATTTTATACATCACTACCAAACACAATTTTATATATCTCCATCTTATTTTCTATCCTGTCTTTTGTATCTCTGTCTCTTTTGTCCTGGAACAATAACCAAACGCTATCTTAGAAAATCTTCAAGGAAAAAAGTTATTTTGAAGACCCAAATTGATAAAATAGTTTTTTAAATAATTTAAATATTTTTTTTCGTTATGTGCACTTTAATAGGAAAAAAGATTTAGAAAATCTAATTATATTTTAATATATTTGATATTAATAAAATTATTGATTAATTATAACTAACTAATACAATTTCAATCAGAACTTTCTTTCGCATAAAAATATATTAAATAAATTTTTAGCACTTTTGATCAATACGTAAGAATGACTCTTTAACATAGAAATATTATTTTGACTATTCAATACATCTCTTCTCTTGGAATTGTAAAAATAAGAGATGAAAACCAAACTTTTTTTGTCCTTTTCTTTTGACTTTCTATTGAGATGCTCCTATAGTAAAAACTAGATTATTGCTCATGATATACAATGGATCGGATTAATTTTTTTTTTTGGATATAAAAAAAAATATACAAGTGTTGTTATGTGTTTTTTAGCAAACAAAATAATAAACTACATGAAAATTAACCTGATATGACTTGATCGACTTAATAGGTCCAATGACAACCCAGAAGACCAATAAAAATGTGATTTTGACTAAAGAAAAAAGCAAGATGATATTTTAAAAAAAATATTGAAACAACAACATATTAAATCAACTCAAATAAACTTGGGTTAAATCTGTCAAATCCATAACTCAGGTTATCAGATCCTGATAACCCTATAAAAAACAAATAAAAAAATATTAAACCTAATTCTCAATCAACCTAATATTGAAGGGTGAAATTAAAACCAAAATTCAACTAAAAAACAAATCGAGTCAACCCGAGTTAACCTGTCAAACCTAGGTCATGAGACTGGAATAACCCATAAAAAGCAAACTGAAATAAATCATGAATCTCAATTATCAATCCACCCAATGTTGAAAGATGAAATTAAAAAAAAATCAATAAAAAAAACACAAAAATCACCCGAGTCAACCGATGAAACTCGTGACCCTAATCATGAGACCAGGATAACCTCATGGAATACAAACTGAAAAAAATTATAAAACCTAATTTTCAATTAACTCAATATTGAAGGATGAAATCGGAAAAAAAATTAACTTAAAAAAGGACAAAAAAACTCGAGTCAACTAGCTTAACTCGCGATCTGGGTCATAAGACTGTGATAACCCAATATAAATAAATAAATAAAATTATGAAGCTCAATTTCCAATCAACCTAATGTTGAAAGGTTAGATTGAAAAAAAATCAAATAAAAAAAAACAAAAATAATAACTTGAGTCAACCCGAGTTAACCTGCCAAACTCGGGTCAAGTAATTGGGATAACTCCATAAATTTCAATTCTCAATCAACTCAATGTTGAAAGATAACAATGAAAAAAATATTCAATAAAAAAAATGATAAAGAAACCCAAGACAACCTAGCTAACCTGTAAAACTCGCAATCTGGGTTTTGAGACCATGATAACCTCATAAAGATAAAATCAAAAAATAATTATGAAGATCAATTTCTAATCAACCCAATATCGAAGGATGAAGTTGAGAAAAACATTAATTAAAAAACAAAAAAAAAATTGCATGAGTCAACATGGCTAACTCGTAAAACTCACAACCTAGGTCAGAATTAGACCAAGACAACTCCATAGAAAACAAATCAAAATAAATTATAAAGTCCAACACCTAATAAACTCATTATTGAAGGATGAAATTGAAAAAAAATTTGAGATTGAAAGAATTAAAAAAAAGTCCTTAAATTAAAGTTTTAAGGACCAAAGTGAAAAGGTTTTGGCATTTTACTGTTTTAAAGGATGGAATTGAAAAAAATAAAGAAATCATAAAAAAAAAAAAATTGGAGTCAAAATGAAAATAGCTTTGATATTTCACTATCCATTGTTACAATGAAATACAAAAATAAAATAAAATTAGTATATGTTAATTAATAATTCATGCTCTCAGAGCATTGCCTGATTCTTTCTCAAGGCCAGCATATTTCTTTGACCATGGAGGTTCCCACCCCACTCTCTTAGCTAGCTTGCAGTGAGAGAAAAAAGAAAAAGAAAGACTAAAAAAGTGTGAGTTCCCATGGTTTTGGGATTGTAACAAAGATGGGGAAGAAGGGCTAAACTGTGAACTAGTTGGAGACAAAAGAGTAATTTAGGGAAACAAGTTAGAATTCATGTCAAGAGACATCTTTGTCTAGCAAGAGACATGTTTGTCTACCTTTATTATTCTCTATGCATTTGTTTTAATTAACATAAAATACCTGGAAGGAAAAACAATTCGTTAATTAAAATAGAAGAAACAAATTATGATTAATTTTGTGTAAATTCCCTGTACTGTTCTATTTTAAGTTTGATGGCCATTGATCTCTCAAATCACAATGTTCACAAATTCAAAAGAATAGGTTATACTAACTAGAACTCCCTAACAAGGAGTTGAAGAAAATTTATTCTTTACAAAGTAGTAAATAACCATTTTATTTTGTTTTTTTTAGCACAATATTTGGGGAAAATAAATCATTATACTCAGAAAATACCTCTTATGATCAGTAAGATTGTATTGTAATCCCCAGGATGAAAGTATTGTGTTGCTTAAATCTTATTGTATGATTAGCATTGTGATAATTTTTACGGTTATAATTTGAAATAATAAGTTAAAAACTATAAGATATAATTTTTTTTATTTGAGATTTAAAAAAAAAATTAGAGTAAAACTACAATGCGTATTGATTGATTATCGAAATAGTTTTAAATTTGTGATTGGAGTAAAACACATGCAAAACACACAAAAACAAAAAACAAAAAACAAAAAAAAAATAGTCTCATTGTCAAGTATTATTTTTGGTCAACGATAGATCCATTTAACTGTTGAACTATTATATAGAAAGAAAGATGATCCTACAAACAAAAAGAAAAAACCAAAGACGTCACAACGAAACAGGCCATGCCAATAAACATTTCAATGTTCTCTTGTCATTTCAAAACTACAGAGCAAGGGTCATGGCACTTATCATACAGTCGTGCAACCCTCTTTTACCTTGAAACCACTCCAAAATCCTTGTCACATAAAGGAAGGCACAATCACTAGAGGAAAATGGCGTGGTTATATATATATAAACTCTCATGATTTAATTTTTATTATTCTTAAGATAAATTATTTGATTTTAATCATATTATACAGATTAATTTGGTCTCCAAACATGAAAATCGACTAAAAGTATCTCAATGGACAACACTTTTCAATGTTTTCTAGTGTCATTTCAATGGCTTTCAACTTAACAAAACTAATGAAGAGTAATTAACACATACCATAAGAGCGAGCAGGAGCAGTTTTTACTCTAGCAAAACATTGGATCAATGCACATAAATTAGGGTTGATTCTGATGAAGTCTTTCAAGCATGGCTGAAGAAATATATTAAACAAGAGGAACAGACATTTCCCTCATGACAATGGCGAAACACAAGGTGAGACAAAAGCACCGTCAGATCCCAATACCGATACAATACAGACTTTGAACTCACATATATATATTACCTTACCTCTTTTTCTACAGCAACAATTTTTTTTTAAAAAAAAGTAAAAATAAATGAGACCATGCATGCAAGTTCAAATTCCTAAAAAATACAACAAGAACATGGCATGCATTGATAACCACGTAGACCACTCAAAGATTACAAGCTGGATTGGAACTTACTCTACTTGATACTTGACAAGTTTATTCTGTTCAAAGTGAAAACGACAAAGAGGCAGAGGAGGAGGCTAATGGGAGGGTGGTAAAAAGGTCAAAAAAGAAGAAGGGGAAATGAAGGAAAGCAGTCAACGTTGGGCTAACGTAAGCTAGCTGTGTTTGAAGCAAATGTGAGAGACAAAAGGCTGTGAAAAGCCGTCATGTCGTTTGCTTTATTTGCTCATCAAAAAGAAGGTTATGATATAAAGAAGGTTTCGGTCTTCCCTTTAAAAAGATGTGTTTGCGTCAGGCTTTGCTCGGAGAAAATCATAGTTTGTGCATAAAAACATTGTGAGTGGCCAGGAGCATGCCAGTGCCAGCTACCGTGGAAAACTGGTCAAAAAGGGCTATCCAAACCCACATCACTTGCTAGATCACCTTCCAAAGACCAACTTGATTATTTGATTACTGAAATAAATTAATAATTAGCATGTCTGCAGAGGTAAACTTAATTATATTCTGTGGATAATGTGGAATTAATCGCCAGCAATTATTCTCTGGCATTCATAACGCTCCATCTCTTGGCTACAAGATTAAGACGGACTCAAAGCATGTTTTATATTTCAATACCATAATGGATCACTTGATTTTTCATGCTCAAGGTTTGATTACGGTTCAAGATTTGCATGGCAAATTAATACATGACACGTTTTATGAATTTTATGATAATTAAGGAAATATTTCCTAATAAATCTACTAATTAACTCATAAAAAAATTTAGCTAGCTAGCTTAATATTAATATCATTAAGAAAACTATATATCATGTTGACATGCAAACTTAATCGTAGCATGCAATATATAGGTTTAGATGTGTTTTGTTGCATCGATTACAAGCTAGCTAGATAGGCACCAATTTAAAGCAAATGCAGACAATAATAATAATTACAAGAACCTGGCTGCATGGAGACATGGTCTCTCCTTATTAACAATATATTGACCTAACCATTAGGAAGAATAAATATAAATATAACACAATTAGTGTGTCGATCGACAAGGTAAACTTTGGTCTGAATATATAAAGATTTTTAAACCAAAGAATCCAGCATTGTAATAATAAAATAAAACAAGTGATGGATTAACTATGAGATTAAATAAGAAATTAATAAAGAGATTAAAGAAGTTGGCCGACATGCAATGCATTAGCCTATCATTTTAACGGTTATCGTGAGCACACCAGGAACAGTGCCTCCGGCTTTTTGCGGCGACATGTTCCTATTCTGCCTTTCACTTCCCCTACACTATAATCACACCTTGTATGTTCTTGCAGCACATGCCATCTCCCCCCATTTACTTTATTTTTTTATTATTCTTAATCATGTGCCATTAACTAATTAATTATCTCTGAGAAAATATATAAAAAATGGAGTTCGAGTATTGCCTCGATCGGTGCTTCAGCTCATGTCAAAAATTGTTTTTGTTACAAGAGTTTCTTTTCCTTTTCTTATAGAATATCCCATACCATTCATCAAATTAGAGATGTTCATCGTTTGGGTTCATTGCAAAATTTATTTATTGAAGAACGTTAATATTCCTTTAAAAATTACCAAGAAAATGCTATTCACACATGTATATATGTATGATTATATAATATTGGTGAGAATATGTTCTTCTTTTCATTGATTTCTTTTAATTTGTGTATACCAAGACCAATTAAGATCATAGGGTATGCGGTCCATCAGTAGAAATACAAGCCACAGGAACCATGCATGGTTAGTTTGACATAATCCATCATGCATGGTAACTGCCATGCATCAGGATTCAGAAGCGGTCCTCTCCTTTCTGTGATGTACCGATCAGGCATACCTCATTAGACCAACTCAATTTGACTCCCATCTGCTATTTTCCTCTCAGTTTGTTTCGCCCTAAAAGGAAAAGGCAAAGACAGAGATTAAAAAGATGAAAGCGTTACACTCGTAAAAAAGCTGTTAGGTTTGATCACGCTCGGCGAATATATATATATATATATATATATCTTACCAGGATGCTACCTCTGCATGCTATTCTTGCCTCGCCTGCCCTTCATGCCAAATTCTAGTACAACCCTCTTGCTCATCTTCTTTCTATCCTTGACCAAAGAAAAGTACTCGACATATATATATGTGTACCCTGGCCGTTTGATTCGGATTCTGATCATAATCCAACGGCTGTTACCTTTGACTAGATCATGAACATAAAAGGCTAAGGCTAGAGATGACACAGTTTTGAGAGTACCGAAGCCACATTTATGGATTCTTATGACATTTAAGCCGTTTGAGGCACAAAAGCAGCTCTACCAGTAGCACCACTGCATGCTATGCCATGTCCAGTGTATTCCAGTCCAGGCAATGTCCGCCTGCGAGCCCTTGTATTGATTGAACGAATTAGAAAAACACCCTCTTAATTTTTGATGAAAAAAACAATTCCTGCTCATACATATGCGAAAATTAGAGCTAATTATGTTTGCCAATGGGCAACAGAGCAGAAAAGGAGCCACTCCTACAGGCATAATCGAATAATATCGTTATCTTTTTCTTCACCCATCTTTCACACTCAATACATGCCCCTTCACCTTGCCTGTGCCCCCCCTTCTCTTTTTCTTCTCTTCCCATCTGCTAAAGGCTAGCTACGTGGCCCCCAATACTAAAAGGAGTTGCTTTCATTTTTCTGTTAAAAGGAACATCCGTACGGACTTATCCCTCCTTTTTAAGCTCAAAATTTATAGTCTGTTTCACTTTTGCTTTAGTTGCATTAATGTTCAAACAGATCGGTAAGTAAAAAGGCACATACTACTGTTCTACATTGGACATGCTGCTGCCTATAGTACTTGTCTTAGTGTATAAGAGTTGGCATGCGTATTGATGTGCTCCATGTGAGCCAAGCATTTCTTGTTAAAAATTCCCTTTGAAAAATTTTAGAACGAAAATTCAAAGGCATAATAATTAAAATGCTGATTTTAAATTATACATATACCAAATATGCTAGCATTTCATACAATTCTATTTAAAAAAACACTACATAGAACAACACATCATATAACATTATAACAAAACACAACATAAAAATACACTAGCTCATTAGCCCGCGCCGGTTGAAGATAATTATAAAAAAACTTTTGAGCAAAAAATATATATATTTAGATATTGATAACATATTTTCTAAAAAAATTGATTTTAACCATAAATTGAACGATATTTTGATCCAATACCGAGAAGGAAAAACATATAATACATCTGATATTTATTTGGGATGACATGCGAAACTCGCAGGGATAATCTAAAAAAATTAAAAAGTTTAATCATGAATTAACTCAATGTTAAAAGATAAAATCAGGAAAAAAAATATTTGATTAAAAAAATAAAGTGAGCTCGAGTCAACCAAGCAAACTTGCAATGAAAGTTATACATGCCATTGGGCCTGTAAATTTTTTATCTCAAATATTATTTTTTTATTTAATTATACAACAATAAAGCACATGAGATTTTTTGTATAAAACAACATATATTTTTACAAGTAAAAACAAATCATGATAAACACGTGGAGTCGAGATAGCAAAGGTGGATCATTAACAAAAATAGTGAAATTGCTTTCTTTGAGGATCGAGTTACATAAGAAAAAATAGGTCATCAATAACAAATGATGAAATTGTGTATTTTTTTTTTTAAATGAGGGATATAAAAAGCATGAAACAAAAAAAAACAAATAATACCTTGGATGCCGTGGATTGACCCGTTAAACCTGCTACTCGGATAATGGACACAAATTAGGTTCAATGATTTGTTTTTTAATTTTTTTAAACCAGGCATAAAATAGAAAAGGAGAGAAAGAGCCCAACCGTGTAGGTTTGGACATTAAAAAAAATAGCTCAGTTCGCGTGCCTAGGCCCATCTGATTTGTAAAAAAAAGTTTCTTGTTATCTGCCCCATTTCTTTTCATTTTTTTTAAAGATAACAGATAAAGTACCGTCTGCAACAGCAAACGATATGTCATAAGCTTTCTGCAGATTTCATCGACATCATGGGTTTGGTTTTTTTTCTATTTATCAACCCATTTTTTTATCCAAAAACCCATAAAACACTCTAAACACTTTGATAAACTTGTCTATGACCACAAAAAAAAAAATCAAAAACAACTCCAAAAACCAAAATCAAACCGAAGCCAAAATGATTCATTTGGTCAGATCTACCTCCTTGTGCAAGGAGAAGGAAAAAAAAATACCTAGATCAAACTCCCCTCATGAAGCGAAACCTATTAACACTAAAATCAACTATTTTGGTGGTCAGAATCGTCGTTAACGATGAATTTATCTTTCTATGTTGGAACCCAACGAGCCCCTCTCTCTTCTCCATCAAAAAAGAACATAAAAAAAAGAGAGGAAAATAGAATTTAGTACCAAAATTGAGTTTTTAAAAATAAGAGGAGATGATTACCTAATAGCTAAAAAAGATGGAGACTAAAACTAACATTTCAAACAAATCTCAAGTTTATCACTTGTTTTATCTATTTTTTTTCACTTCAATCATCTTTTTTTCTATTCAACCCTTTAGGACTCCTAAAGGAACATGTAACTAGGTGTAAATTAAAATCCATTGTTCTAAAAATAGGATCGAATTGATTTTTCTTGAAATTAAAATATTCTAATTCATAGTGAATCGTGAAAGGATGGACGGTGAGATTTGCTACAATCAAACTCCCACTCGGATCAGAATTTTTGTTAATTTGCTTGAAAATCAGCTTAAACGAAACCCATTGAAACTAGTACTGAACTGAATTTTTTGACGTTCGTTATAGCCCATAGTTCTGAGCTAGAACAAGTAAGCTCATGGAAAAATAGAAAGACTCAAAGTCAATCTGTAGATACACACGAATTCTAGGAAAACAAATTAAAGAAATGAAAATGATGATAAATGGCCATATATATCCTGATTGATACGTACCTACCTAGCTCACTTCAAATGGACGAAGACAAGTCAAATTCTCCCAGAGTGGAAGCTATCTTATTTCTCGATACTAACGGGATAACACTGATTAAAGTATCTGCCCATGATTTTGAAGAAATATTCCTTTTTCTTTTGCTTTTAAAGATCTTTCCTATCGAAGGAAAAAGAAACCGTCCAAATCCAAAATAAAACTATCCACATATAGAATCGAAGGCCATAAGAATATTCATCCATCCATCCATTATTGTTTGCTCGAAACCCACAAGTAAAAAGAATATGTGACCGACCCCCATCAAAATTCGAGCTGATCTATGTCACGTACGCCACTTGATAATCTTCACTTATAAACAAGTGTCAAAATGGAATAAAAAACAAAGCTTTATTCATAATAAAAATTATAAAATAAAATCCAGAGAAAAAAACAATATTATTTTCATATCCAGTGTAAAAAAGAATCTATCTAGAATAACCATTTAATATAGAATAACCATTAAATAAGTGACCAGTGATAAGAGTTTAGGATTAAGAGATTTGCTTTTCATGTGATATCAGGTCCCTATGGTTGCTAATATGATGATCACTGGAGGCTTACATGTTCGTTAACTTTAGAACCCGTAGGATTAGTCGAGGTACACGCAAGCTAACCCGAACACCCATGTTAATAAAAAAAAATCAATCTAGAATTGATCCGGTCTACTCAACATGTCAACATGTGATATAATTATCCGATTAAAACACTATTTTTTTTTCTTTTTTAAAAAAGAAGAATTAGTGTTAAACTTTTGCGCTTCCAGGGGTTGAATAACAATGGAGAAATAACCTGTAGTAGATAGGGTCCAAAGAGAAGGGCATAAAAGACGCATGAAGGTCACGTCAAGAAAAGGAACAAAGGTTTGTGATAGCCACGTTCCGGCCTTGCTCTCTTGCTCTTTGCTATTTGATTATTTTGATCATGTAAGAGATGCAGAAGAAGCAAGGCCAAAAGCCGACAACAAGGACGGAGACAGCCGTCTATTAACCCACAACTCCCCTCTGATAAAGCCTGTTCCTTGTGTCTCCCCCCTTTACATGACTTTCTTTTTTCTTTTTCTTTTTTTAACCCAATGCAAAGATTATGCTTCGAAAATTAAATGCTTAGAATATGATCGCCCATACACACCATTATCTAATGAAGATCTGTTTCATTGCATGCATGCTATGTTTCCCATGGCCATTCGGTTCTTTACTCCACACATTGACCTTCTATTTTCTCAACAATTAAATAAGCCTTGCTTATTCTCATTTTTACTGTTGAGATGTCTTTGCTGGCTATAGTATAAAAGAATATGATTCATTCTTTGGAATTGTTGTGATTAGTTCTATATGATTTTTTTATGTTATTTGAGATAAAATAAATAAATTATATATGTGAAAGATTTACTTTTCATGGTCTCCTCTGGAATTTTAATTTTAATGGTAAAAAGGTAGTATATCCTACCAAGTTCTTTAATTTTAAGTCTAAGTAATATATTAACTATATAGTAAGTGGTCTAATAATAAGAGTTTAGAATTAATGAGCTTGCTCCTCCTGTAGTCTCAGATTCGAACCATGTAGTTGCTAATATGATGACCACTGGAGGTTTATATGATCGTTAACTTTAGGGCCCGTGGGATTAGTCGAGATGCGCACAAGCTGACCCGAACACCTATGTTAATAAAAAAAACACAAGTAATATATTAATGGTCATTTGAAATGGTTCTTACAATTAGGTTAATTTAGCTATAGATATTTTCCCCCTCTCTTGGTTTAATTTCAAGATAATTAGACTAGATTTTTCTTTTTGTGAATCCTTTAATTTTGTACAAAAACAAACTTAATCTTAGTCTACACAAATGCCTTTGAGATGTAGCATATGATTGAAAAAAATTAACTAATTTGACTAGATACAGTTCCACTTATTTCTATTCTATTCAAATTTATTTAATTTAATTTATTTTATTTTTCCTAATTCTTAAGGGTGGAAAATGTTTTGAGTGGTTATTGAAGTGTAAGGTGACACAGATTATTGATAATAGTAAAGTTTTTTTAAATTGTTTTTTTTTTTTAAATTAATATATTAACTTTTTGAAAAATCATGCTAAAGCGACCTTAACACCGAAGACCCCCTGAAGCTACATTGCTCTAGACAATCTCTCTCTTTAGCATGCGTCGAGTCGCTGACGACTACATGACAGACCAACTTTATCATTACAAAAAAAAAAAAAACTCTTCCCTTCAAAAAATAAAGCATTAATTCTGCTTAGTCCTTACACACACTAATTCCGTTGCAGTACTCGTTAGCTTCAACCCTCCAGGGCCTCCACTGTCTCCTCTATAAATAGCACCAAAACCCTTCCTTCATATCTCACCAAAGCTCTCAGTGCTTAACACATCCAATACTCCAAAGCAGCAGTTCTCAATATTGCTTCTTGATACACTTTCTTGCTTTCAAAATGTATCAAACCGAGTCATGGGGGTCTTACATGCCAGCAAGAACCAACCTTGGTGACCCATTGGAACGCATAGGAAGGCTAGCCTCAGAGAATGCAGTGGTGATCTTTAGCATAAGCTCATGTTGCATGTGCCATGCTATTAAGAGGCTCTTTTGTGGCATGGGAGTGAACCCAACAGTGTACGAGCTGGATGAAGACCCAAGAGGTAAAGAAATGGAGAAGGCTCTCATGAGGCTTCTCGGTAGCTCCTCTGCTGTTCCTGTTGTTTTCATCGGTGGCAAGCTTGTGGGTGCCATGGATAGAGTCATGGCTTCTCATATTAACGGTACTCTTGTCCCTCTTCTCAAGGAAGCCGGTGCTCTTTGGCTTTAATTGATGCTTACTCTCTTCGTATTTTAAAGGAAATGACTTCACGTATAGTAGCAAATTAAAGAAAGCAGGGGAAGAGGAGTGGCGTACGTTTTGAGGGTCTCCTCCATTTTGGATACACTAATGACCACTACTAATTACCATCAAATATCTTAATTTCTGCTTTTAATGTTTTTTTCCTTTTTCTTAACCCACATTTTATTTTTTTAATCTGTGGGTCTTTTGGTTTGCTTTGTATGTTTCCCGCTCATCTTGGTCTCAAGAAAGAAATGTAATTGCTCCCTCCTCTGTATAGAAAAATGCGAAAAAAAAAACTACTTGTGTTCCTTACTTTAAAGTTAATTAATCCTTCGCTGCTTCTTTCTTTGCAATTTGATCGGACATACAACTGCTGCGTCTTTCTTCTCTCCAGTTAACAACAGTTAATTTGACCACAGCTTCTTTTCACCATGCTTGGTGGGGGTCTCCCCCAAAAAGTAAGAACCTGGTTTATAATTGTTCCTACTGCGCCGTAAAAAGACCCGTTCCCGGATTTGAGCCGGGAAACTCGCCTGATTAAAACCCCACGTTGAAAGGTTCTTTTCTTTCGGTGGTGGGGATGGTGGTGATCATCTATTCTCTGATCACCGTACTGGCTGCTACAGCTCTTTCATTGACCGTTGATAGTGTCAGGGGCCCGCCCTTTTGTTTTTTCAGAGGACATGATTTTTTTATGGTCGATCATCAGGGTACATGATTTAACTTGATCCAAAGGTGCCTTTTACCCCGGTGGGGCACACAATAGAAGTGGAAGTTGGGAGTGACAAAAGGGTATAAAAATGGAGCCCGAAGAACTATCTTCACCAACTGATTTTTATTTCCGTACAATTAATTAGGGTCCACTGAAGATAAATTTGGTTCGACACTGTGTGAGATTGGCAATGACGTGGTTAATCCTAGACGCCGTGTACGGTTGCTGGCAGGGCGGTAACCACGGTGGCGTAATGAAGGAACCATTGGGGTGGTCGGTCGAATCTTGGATAATGTAAGAATTTCATTTTTGTTTTTGAATCTTTCAAGGGGGAGAGAGATATGCTCATCCGTACTCCTGACATCTCGACCTGGGAGAGCCCTTAAATGGTTAGGTTAGCCCAGCCAAGTACGGCTAATGCTATCCATTGTAAAAACTAAAAATCCAAATTTATAAAAGAAAAACCTATTAATTTATTTTCCCATTATAAGAAGGTGGTCTTTAAAAATGGAGATAAATTAATCTGTTAATTAATCTGAAAACATCCTCTATATATAGATGCAAAATATACTGGTCGGGTAATCCTTACCAGATTGAGTGCAATATGATATTTAGGGATGTTAATCAGTGATTTTAGCCGCCGCCGCCACCACCACCACCACCGTCTATTCTCTCTAGCCAGTCGCCCTTAGGACATCGAAAAGGCAAAGGAAGAAGCGGCAGAGAGTGAATATATGTGCTGATACTGTGAAGAACCAGCATCTTTATCGTATCTATTTAACGAATCGATTAGGGGAGGTCATGGCCTTTCGGTCCCAAGGTATCGCCATTGCTGATTTTGCTAGCAGTAAGATACTGATTCTTGTCACTTCTTCACTCAAAAGATCAAATGCACAGTCATCAAAGCTTTATAATTTCATTTAAGAAGAGAGAGATGGAATGGCGGGAAAGGAAAAGGATTTTTCTTTAGCCCGTTAAAATGGGCTTTCAAAAACTTCCATAGAAGAGTACCGTCCTATTTAGAATCCAACAAGGACACCAGACCTAGCCTAGTTACAGTACATCCTCCTTCTTCTTCTTCTTCTTCTTCTTTATCATTCATAGACTGTCAAGTTATTTTTTTTAATTATGTGAATTTGTTCACATTTAAATTTAGCTTCGTCAATTGGTTAGATTAATATTATAATAATTAAAAATATTTTACAAATAAAAATTTCATATAATAATACATAAATGATAAAACATAATTCTCGTAAATGATATACGATAGATTTGTTGTATTAAAAAAATAACTACTGTATATATATTATTGATTAATAAAACCATGAGAACTTATATTTTGTGTTTATTTCACCTTCCTAAATCTAATGATAAATTTGTAGGCAATCAACTTTCTTTTTTAATGCAGGTATATATTTATTTACTGAATATTGATGAATAACCTGACAATCAATATTTATTTGAATCACCTATACTTACCAAATAATTCAAGTATTTACAAATTATTTTTTTTCTAAATTAGTGAATAATAATATTTGTTCAGAGAAAACTAATTTCATTAATTATTAAATAGTAATGGATGTTGTACATATTTGACTATTTATAGAGCTGCGTTATAAAATCTAGAACTCGGATTATAGACTTGACTCAATTAAATAGGTTGATTTTATTTTAACTAAATGGTAGAAAAAAAATAGACAATGATAACAGATAAATCAATTTTTTTAAAAATAATTACGATAACATGAGAATTTTTTTTTTCCTAAAAGAGAGCAAACAATGTAGCTCAATCTTTAGTCCATTACATATTGAAGGATGAAATTGGGTAAAATAAGGAAAAAAAAAAGGTCTGACTCAACTCAAATTAACATAACAAACCTATAACTCGAGTGATAAAAGTCAAGTCAATCTAGGTTAACCTGTCAAACCCGCAATCAATGTCATGAGATCAAAATAACTCGATAAAAAAGAAAATGAAGAAAATCAATCGCGTTAACTTTCCAAATTCATAGCTCATATTATTAGACCAGAAACACCTTATCTGGAAAAATTATAAAGCTCAATCCAAAAAAAAATTAAAAGAATTATATTTTAATCACATTTTAATTTTTTTTTTTAGATGAGGTTGATGATTAAGTTCTTGTTTTTATGTGCTACTATAGCAGAAAGTCACAACAATGGTAATCAAGGTTGACCTAGAATGTGAGAAATGCCACAAAAAAATCAAGAAAGTACTGTATAGTACCCTTCATGGGTGCCTCTTTCTCCATGTATTATAACTTAGTTTTAGTTGTTTTTAAAGAAAAGTGGCTAAGTTGTTTTTGTTGATTGTGAATAAGAGAAATTCATACCAAATTAAAAAAAAAAAACTACATCTCATTAGTGAATTACTGTAGGCTATGTGTGATTTCAATGTAGAGTGTATTGTTTGAGTTTACTATCTACTGCATGTTGGGAAAGATAATTAGTGTGCTAGGATCTCACGTGTAATTGGTGTGTGAAAGGCTCTAAGCAATAAAAAATAATAATTAATGTGTTAAGCTCTTTCAAAAAAATTAATTAATGTGTTGGGATTTTTCATTGATGAAACATTGTATATTGTGCATTGTATAAAAAACTGCACTACGTATTCTCAAGTGCATGACTGTTAATTGTATTGTTTATTCTGAAATGCATGTTGGGAAAGATAATTGGCATGCTAAAATCTCATGTGTGATTGGTGTGTTGAGCTCTCATGTGAATGACTGGCTTACTGGTTCAGGAGGCTCTAAAAGATAATTGGTGTGCTGGGCTTTTTCAGTGATGGACATTGTATATTCTCAAGTGCATATTATAAAAAATAATTGGGTTTATGGCTTGAGGCTCTAAAAAATATTTGACGTGTTGGGCTCTCACATGGATGTTATAAGAAATAACTGGCTTGCTGGCTTCAGAGGCTCTAAAAAATAATTGGTGTGTTGAACTCAATAGCTGGATTGCCCTGAACATTATAAAAAATAACTAGCTTGAGGCTCTTATGTGCATATTATAAAAAAATAACACTTTTACTTTTTACACGCTTTCATATAACGTTGTTTTCAGTTAAAAATTAGGCTTCATCTTCTTTTCATTTCTCGCTTCATTGTGGCGTGTGTATGGGTATACTATGGATTCAATATTCTCTTGGCTTAGGTGCTCAATTTGTTGTCTTCTCGCTCGTTTCCTTATCATTTTGGTTGATGATCTTTTTTCGCTGCATGTATTGTTATCTTCTAGGCATGTCGTCCTCTTATACATGTGGCTTTGATGCATCAGAGTTGGGGAGGAGAATTTGTTGATGTTTGTTGTTCGTGGCTTGGCTCTTCTTTCATTTAAGGCTTATCTATTGTCTATAGACTTTCTTTTCCAAGGGTGTTGTTCTTTTGTTATATGAGCTAGTGGACATGTCATCATAGTGCATTAAATGCACACTCACTATCACAGGTTGAGTGGTTCTATGATGGGTTAACATTCAGTTGGTGAATGATATTTTGGTTAGCTTTCCAGTTCGCTTTCTTTTATTCTTCCTATTGTTGTTCTATTAGAAGTTAACAGTTGTGTTTTACTTGTTATGTGGTTTCATTGTCATTGGTATGTGGGTCCTGTGGTATTTCCATGCATTTTTATTTGGATGTCTGCTGACATAGCTTTGTCCTTTGAGTTTATATCGAAACCCTTGCAGGAAATTATATAACTTTGTGGTGCTTCTTTTCTAAATTGATTGACGTTGGGTTCTAACATTGATTGCTAATGTATTTCTCCAAGAGTTATTGCAATTAAAGGGTTATTCGTTTGCGAGGGGTTTACACACTTTTTTTTGTATCCTTTTCCTTTGTTTTAGAAAAGATGGGAACCCTCTTTGCTATGTTTTTTGCTATTTTAGGACTACTTTGAAATTGGTTTGTCTATCTGCATTTTGAACCTTTAATCTTGTTGGTTTTTTCTTATGTTTTTTTTTTTTTATTTTCAGGCACAACAATATTTTCTATTTTGTCTACTAGTTTTAGCCTTTACTTATTCATATGTTATAATGCTAATTTGCTTCTTTTTTTTTTGGGTTGCAGTACTATGTCAACATTTGTTGGTTATCCATTGAGGGTTGCGGTGCAGAGTTTCTCATTTTCTCTTCCAATTAGCTAAGACTAATCTTTTTTTATACACCTCTTTCCTTTTTTATGTCCCCTTGCTTTTTAAGCTCTCTAGTTAGGTGTCCTTGCTGTTAGTTAACTTTTAACAGGTTTTTTTAATTTATGCTCTACTTAACAACTGTTGTTAGTCTTTGCTCATTCGTCTAATATCATGCTTTTTTACATTTTTTTTTTTAATAAGTTCTGCAGGAAACCACCACCATTGGTTTGTTGCTTGCTGAGGCTTGGAAAGAAAAGCTTCTCTTTCAATCTACAAGTTAGCAAATTCTTCATTTTTTTTATGAGTTCTTTGCCTTTTTTGGCTCAATTTTTCTGATATGATACTTTATTATCTAAAAAAAAAAAAACATATTTGCAAGAAACCATTAGTATTTGTTTGTTGTCCGTTGAAGCTTGGAAGCAAAGCTTCTCCTTTAATCTACAGGTTAGCCAAGTCTTTATTTTTTTATGAGCTCTTTGCCTTTTTGGCTCCTTATGATTGCTCAATTAGTTTTAGGTTAGTTGGCATTCGGCTAGCCTCACATTTATATTTGTTTTCTATAAAATATGACTTGCATTTATATTTGTTCTTCTCATGATTATTTCTTTCATTTATATAGTCTAATATATTAAGATTGTTTGTTATTTAGATTTTATACAAAGTAAAATAAAAAAATTATCTATGATAAGAACATCGTTTCCTAAGCTCGACAGAGAAAACATATAAAACCCAACCTCTCATGCCCTAGCTATAAGCAACTGTCAGCATTGCAAAGATTGAAAAAAAAACATTCAAAGCCATCTCATCTATGATAAGAACATTAGAGCTAAACTATTGTGCAAAGACAAAGGGAACAACAAAATTATTCAATCCCACTAAGCAAAAACAAAAAGTTTTCGTTTGAAAAAAAATGAACCAATCATACCTCAAAAGACATTAAACCAAGAAGAATTTAAAAATCCAAAAAAAATATTATGTTGCATAAAAACAAAGAAAACACATCCTAATCAACTCCAAGAGAAAGCCAAAAAAATTAAACAGAACCGAAACACAAAAAACATGCAAAAAAAATATTTTGAAAGTCATTTAGCAAGATAAACTTATCACATGAAACTAAACATGCACTAAACAATGAAAGAATAGAGAACACAACGAAATATAGAAGCTGCTGGATTTAATTGTTTTTGAGAAAAACTTTAATAATAATGAAATAGAACAATAATGAAATCACCAGCAGCAAACAACTTCAACAAGCAAACAACTTACATAGCAAAATCATTCTTAAAAAATGTTGTCAATTATCCTTAACACAACAATTAAGCCAGAAATGAACAAATATGTCAAGAATCCAACATTGACAACTAACTAATACTTCAACAACAAGCCAAAGCCTAACTAAATATGCAACAAAGAATCATGGTAAGCAAGGGAAAAGAAAGGAATTGAAGAACAAATTGATGCTTAGACATTTAGGCAAGCAAGGCAGAACGGGAAATTGATTCGTGATAATAATGGTTTTACATGGTTCGCCTGTTAATCCATCAATGCCAATGTTTATGTTTATTAAAATGTTAATAAAATGAGTTAGGCTTTCAGTTCTACTTGCTATTCTTTCAAGTGAGCTTACATGACATTTTTTTTTAGAGAAATATAGTAAGAGATAGAACTGTTGGTGTGTATATAATCTACATGCAGCCTAAAATTGCTCGCAACAAAACGCGGATAGTCAATCTAGTATATGACAAAAAGGCAGGCACAATGACTATCATTATGGTATGTTGTAGTCTTGAAAAGATCAAGGAAAAAGTTAATATGTAAAGGAGGGGAAGTTGTGATCAAGGGCATTGAGATCAAGGTTCTAGAGAAATCTAAAGCACTAGAGAAGCCTAAAGAATTAGGTAAACTTAAAGAACCAGGTTATAAACAAATATTTATTTTGATTGAAGAGTAAATTTGAAAAAAAAAATCAATCAATGGAAGGATCCAAATAAAAAAATAAACAATCAAAAGAATAAGATCAAAATTGAAAAAGAAAATAAAAACAAATATCGTATTAAATGGTGAGACATAAAAGAAAAAGTTAATTTAACATAAAGAATAAAAAAATAAGGACTAAATTTGAAAAAATATCATATCACAAATTGTGATCGAATGATGAAATTGAAAATAAATTAAAGTTTTACAAAAGAGTGAAGAACAAAAATAAAAAATAAAAAGAATAAAGACCGAATTTGATATCTCAATAAATCTAAGGACAATTTAAAAATTTTGCATGGCCAACTCAATTTTTAAGAGGAGGAAAGAAAAAAGTGCGAGAAGAAAAAAAAACAGGCCATCGACATCGCACTATCACCCTAACACTATCACACATTGTCCCAAAAAGAAAAAGACACCACAACGTTTCTAATGACTCAGCGGAAGCTGGTGTTTGGCCTTTGGAAGACGTCCTATGCGCCACACTAAAGGTGCGCACGCCTCTAACATTCTGGCACAAGTATGGCACTTGCCAACTACTTTTTGTATTTTAATAATATTTATATTTATTAAAATATCAATTGTCCTTTAGCTAACCTAATGATGAAAAAATCAATGTGAAAAAAAAAATACTAAAAAGCTCGTGTACGCTAGTTTATTATTCTGATTATTTTATTGTACTTAAAAATACAAAATATCTTATTTGTTCTTAATTAATTTAATAATAGTTAATAAGTCTTATGAAAAGATATCAATACTCTTAATAATCAATTTAATAATTTATGGTGAAAAGAGTAAAATTATCTTCACACTTTTACACTGAACAACACCTATAAATATGTATAAACAGTGTTTTTGAATCACTATTTGTTTTGGTTAATTTTTAATATATATCAATTTATTCCAACGTTATCATTTATATTCGTTATTATAATATAAAAAAATTATTTTGCAAATAACTTACTTCAAAATTATTTTAAAAAAGAAAAATAATAATAGGGTAACATGTTATTCCTCCGGTGCTATTATAACACACACCCAGGTCTACTCTCACTCTTTCACACTACCAATAAACAATCTCCACGTAAAATAAGTAACATAAACGTTGAGAAAAAAGAAACTTGATACAGGAGATCGGAACTCAGCTCTTCTTACAAGGCCCCCCCCCAAAAAAAAAGAAATAAATAAAATTTCACTGACATAAAATTTCGAACTCAACTCAGAATCTCCCTCTGCAGTCTCGATCGGCCTTACGAAAGAAGGAAAAAAAAAATTAAAAAAAGAGAGTAGCTACTCCTTAATTAATCAATTTTGACCACTCAGATTTGTGGCCTAATAATCTCTATATATCAATCAATTTCTCCCGCAGCTTGCGCTCATAAACCCTAGTAAGAATTTGCTTGTTTGTCCTCCTCCAGGTGAGTATTTTAATTTGTTAATTTTAAATAATTGTTGATTTTGGTTAATATCTAGTTGATGGATTATTGTAGTGTAGGAAGGCAGGGAGAGAGAAGAGAAGGAGAGGATTGGTGATTGAAAATTGGGAAGGGTGAGTTCTGGTAAGTGGTGGAAATGCCAGAGGAAGAGGAGTTAGTTGAGCTCAAGTTTAGATTGTATGATGGATCCGATATCGGTCCTTTTAGGTATTCACCTGCATCCACTGTTGCTATGCTCAAAGAAAGAATCGTCGCCGACTGGCCTAAAGGTCTGTTTACTCTGCTCAATTTCTTTCTTTCTTTCTTTATGTATATTTATATGCTTGGTTGGTTATTATGGCTTGAACAGTTGGTTGGTGTGAAGAATTTAGGCTACAGTGATTTCCGTTGCTAATGATGAAATAATTAATTCATTTTGCAGTAATATGCTTAGTCCTCGGTTAGTAAGGGTTGAAACAATTCCTTGCTATGCTATATGGTTGTTTAATTTCGCAAATTGGATAGCTTATCTAGCAAGTGAACCAAACTGGTTCCACTTTGATGAGGGCATTTTATTTTTGGAATGGTGATTTATTTATTTTGTGGTTGGATGGGTAGTTAGCTATGTTTTTCTGAAATTATCACTGGCAACTAAGATATCGATGAGATATGCCTGGTTCCATTGGTATTTTCTTGTTAGTTTAAAATGTAGCTTCTGTTGATTGAGGATGTTTTTGATGAGGGCGTTGTATTTTGGAATGGTGATTTATTTATTTTGTGGTTGGATGGGTAGTTAGCTATATTTTTTCTGAAATTATCACTGCCAACTAAGATATTGATGAGATATGCCTGGTCCCATTGGTATATTCTTGTTAGTTTGAAATGTAGCATCTGTTGATCGAGGTTGTTTTGGATGTAGAGACCCAAATGAGTAGCATTTTCTTTTGCGAAATTAATTTTGAACTTACTTGCACCTTTTTGTTTTGTTAGTTTTTCCCTGATAATATCCTTTTAGACAACACATGTTGTCTTAATTTTCTACTGTTTATTGTTATTGTGCTATATGATTTTTTGTTCTTTTGCATGGGAAACCAAGACAATATTGTTCGCCAGTCATTCTCTGGGCAATATATAGGTGCTGTGTTTACTTGATTTTATCTTGGTTGATTGGGGCAGGGGAACAGTTACATATAGGCTGTCTTGATATGTGACATGTGACATATGGTCATTGTTAAAAGCTATGGAGCAAAATCATATGTGGCTATTTAGTGGATGGACATCGGATACATACCATGTATACAAACAAGGTTGTATGTCCTTAGGTCCCACTCTTGTTTGGCATCCTTTGCTATTTCTACCTTCACTTTGATGCAAGTTATGAAATAGATTTTCTTGCTTCTTCTCACCAAGCAAAGGACTCTTTTTCTCAAGCATTGAGTGAGTATTCAATAATCATGCTCTTAGAGATATCGTGTCAATGATATTGGATCATCTCTTTCGTCAAAGTTTTACTATGCTGTTACCAATCCTCTTCATGCACCGTGCTTTTCTGACAAGACCATTATAATTGGATCCCATTTAAGTATAGAGGCATTGGTTCTTTCTTTTCTGTTCTTCTCTGCACGCGTAACTTCCCCTACTCTTTATATCGATTTATGTCGACTGTTAATATTGAGGGTACTGCTTAGTGAGGACAGGGTTTAAGCCTCTTTGATATTTTCTTGAAGTAAGCTTGTTACCCAATTGCAAATATTTTTCTAATCTCTTCAAATCAAACCATATTAGAAAAAGGAAGCTGTGGCACTTCTGACTTGATTATTGATGAGGACAATTCATTATCATCCTCCAATGCAAATATCATGCATGGAATAAATTACTCTTAGAGCTGGTTTGCCAAATTTTGATATGCCCAGGGAAATTCTATACACCAAAATTGGGTGCATGTGTCATACTTGTGGATAAATGTAATTTGACTTTCAGCTACAGTCAACTGCCTTTAAGTTCTATAGAGTGCATCATGTGCATCTTCTGATTTACAAATGTAATATGATGACCTTGAGTTGGCACCAAGTTCATGTTCTCCCTTGATGTGTCTTGTGCCCTCCAGTGTGGCAGTGTCCTTATTAGAGTCTGTGTTCTACAAAAAAAATATAATTTCAAAAGTAGATAGAATATATTATTGGAATCTTGTGTGCTCTGAAGCATTTCATTCTATGCTATAGTTAGCACAATTCTAGGTCTGACTTGGTTCTGTCTTTGCTTTGCATTGAGTGTAATACTTGCCTTTAGTTGGGTGCTTTTGGACAGAAAACCCATACACTAAGCATCTTTCTTGTTGCCATTTGATTGGTGAGTAGACTTTTCAATTGTAAGCGTGGATGATAAATATGCTTAAAGATCAAGTTCATGGTGGTTACAATTATGGGGGCGC